>OLHG01000216.1_pt1 | contig 41259 bp, 61 predicted proteins | sample 1605971 | NCBI WGS metagenome assembly OLHG01 (sample SAMN03283289) | human gut metagenome | biome: human-associated habitat; material: feces | host: Homo sapiens | place: Peru | collected 2012 | reverse complement strand
ATATCAATAAAAATATATCAATAAAAATATATCAATAAAAATATATCAATAATTAATAATCAATACAAAGCACACAACAAGGTGCAAAACGTGCTCAATCATTACCTTTCTTTTAGCGGAACTTTTCTTTGGCGTTCCTTTTGAGCACAGTTAATCTGCTCTTATGTTATTATTCAATATTATATGTAGTTATTATATCCCTCTAACTACAAAAACGTGTATAATACAGTCCGAAGGACGACAATCTATTAGGATTTTGTATGCTAGTATTAGCATCAAAATACGGGAGATACGTTAGTATCCTCCCTCTATATCTCTATTATATATTTATATCTTTATTATATATTAGACTGACATTTTGTCATAGGCTCAGCCAGTGACATTTTGTCATAGGGAACTATCTTTTGTTTCCATTGCCATTATCTCTGCGTAGCCCTGAGTACGATAAGCCTCAAGGGTTTTAGAATTTATCAGCCCATCTCTCGTATATAATGCGATGTTTATCGTTCGGGTTTTAGTTCCAGAGATAGCGACTGTATACTGTTTGATAATATCTCTATCTGCGAAACTTTTTAGCATTCTACCTACAGTCCTTGGGGATACTCCTAGTATCATGCTATAGTATGCCCAAGTCCAAGTTCTATATCCTTTTATTGAAATAAGTTTGTATAGATTAGCTTCAAGGATACTAAACTTGAAGGTTGACCTTATCCACTGTTCTACTGTTGGTAAGAAATATTTACTATCTCTATCTTTTATTTCGTATATCATATTACTTATCCCTATATCATATTGACAGACAAAACGTGCTTAAAACATAACTAGCAATTCAATCTGACCTAGTTTATTTACTCTGTATTCGATTTTAAATTCTTTATCAAGGGTTTTTATTGCCTCAAAGAATAACTCGTTAAATTGAAGCCCTAGTTCGTACTGAGCTTCAATATAATCATTAGTTACCAAGCGACTATCTGTAGCGTTACAATATTTCTTGATAGCCTCATAAACTTCCTTAGTATATTTCTTAGTTAAGCGAGGTCTAAACCTCGTACGCCCTGCAGGCTTCTTTTTAGGAGACTTTTGATTTTGAGACATTTATCTTCACTACCTCTAAATCAAAACTATCTCTTACTTTATGATATTCTTTATAAGAAATATCAATAAACTCTCTTCTCATACCCTTCATAACTTCAAGAGCAGCCCAAGTTAATCCCTCAAGGATAGGGGAGTATTCCAATCCGGTATCGAGAGTTCTGTACAATTTATTATCCGCATCTTCTTTTCTTTTAAATAATAAAGTATCAGCACCTAGTTCTGATAATTTATAGTTTCTATCTACGAATAATTCTGTGCTTCTGTCTTGAATTGCATAACATCTCATCTTAGTCAGGTCTCCTATCTATAATTAAAGTATTAACATTTACATTAGGTATCATTTTTAATTGAATATTATCTGGGTCTATATCATATAATTGCATCATATATTTATAGTTTGCCTGTTGTATAAAATCTCTCGTATAAATACCAACATCCACCAAATTCCTATCTTCATCTATCACACCGTAGGAATTGACTATAACCTCACCTTGAGGAATATAGAAATAGATTTGCTCAGCGTGAGCTGGCAAAAATCGCCCTGTCGGGCTCAATGAAATAATAATTAGTATTAATAAATACATAAATCTGTTCATACGTAGTCTCCTAAAAAGTACTATACTAATATTATATTATAAGTTTCAAAAACACTCTATAACATAGAACATAAGCCCCAAATAGAAAAAAGAGGATAAATCCTAAAGACCTAGATATAAAGTCTCGAATTTACCCCCTTATAACCTACGGAGAATTGATTTTAATCTTTATCCTTCCTTAGATTTTTACCTCTATTACTCTTAGGCTTTTCTTGCTTGTTAAAATCTATACCTAAAAGTTCACAGCACTTTCTGCAATATTTCCATTTTGGTGGGATAGTTATAACATTAGTTAAATCTATATCTAACCACCCTACGTTACAATCAGGATTTTTACAGAAGTGTAATACAAAGTTCTTACTCATTTTATTCTTCTTCGTCCTCCTGCAAGTAATCTGCCCCGAAGCCTACATCTATTCCGAAACCTCCAGCTTTCTCTTCCTTAATAGGTTCGCCATCTTCATCATACTCATCAGCATGGTCATTATAGAACTGTGCGAGAGTGTTCCAGTCTTCAATTTTTTGAATAGTATAGGTTTTATTAAAGTACATAATACCTGCTACTGCAAGCACTATGCTGTTAAATAATGTTAATACTAGTGTTAAATCTATTTGTAGCATATATCATATACCTCCTTTTTATGTTGTTTTTTTTATTAAAAATCAGGTTCGTAATCGGTAGGTACCGTTCCGTTGCAGTAGTAGAATGCGTATTGCAAAGTACTAACATTCCCCGACGAGAAACTATACCATACTTTAAAATTAACATCTTTGACCACTGGAGTATTAGTAAGGAATTGCCCATCATTTGCATATCCATAACATCCTGGGCGAGTATCGACTTTTATCCATCCGGTATAAGTAGAAGTAGCCGATACACTAATATAACCATCCGCAGGTGCTGTATAACTCGTACCTGAAGCACCTAATGTTAAATTTACACTAGCAGTTGATGGCATTGCCAAATGAGCCACTGCTGCAGTATCTACAGATAGTTTTCCATTATCGTTAACCTTCATGTAGGTAGCATCTATCATGTCGGAAGTGATATTACCAACTAGTTTATCATTTACTATTTTTATAGTTTTATCATCTACACTCACAGATAAAGGCATACACTCTCCACCAGCAATATTACTTACGATGGTTCTTATTCTCGTTAAGAATGAAACATAAGTTACGTCAGTAAAGCTATAATCAAAGGTAAATCTGATATATTTTGCATTGCTGGTAGTATTATGATATTCAGTATAAGTAGTACCATCTGTACTTATCTCGATTTTTGAAAATTTAAAGTCACCATCTTGGTCAATTCCTGCAATATAACCAGCTTCCATAAGCTTAAATATAATCTGCAAAGAACCTGAACCTGCAACAAATTTAACGCCACTAGAAATAAAACCAGTAGATGTAGTAAATCCAGTAAGAAAACCGTTTTTGTCTGTCCAGTTGTTCGACATATCTTCATCGGCAGGCTCACTAGATGAGTAAGTTGGAGCCTTCAAATAGTTGATGTAACTGGTTTTCAAAGCTCCGCCAAAAGTATTAAACCTAGGCTGAATAGTATCTAATTTATTTCCATTGTAGCGATTTAAATAAACACCATGACTTAACCCCCCTGTAGCCACTTGTGTGGTTTTAATATAATCACCACCACTTGCGGTTAACTTACCATCTACAATCTTGATAGTACTGTTATCAACATCCTCCGTGCGTAAGAAAGCCTGTTCTTTTCCGTACAAATCAGCATCAGTACCGTAATAGGTATATCCAATAGTAGGTGAAGTACCACCTGAAGGTGTTTTAATAATTACACCTTCACCACTACCATTACTATCGTTAGCAATTCTTACAGTATCAGATTGGTGTGCAAAACTCCAATCAGTTCTTGTTTGACTTGAAGAATACGCACTCCCAAAGATTTTTCTACTATCAGAGTCATATAAATTGCAGCCGCCACCTGTAAGAGACAATCTATTACTGTCGTCACTGACATTGGCGACTGTTGCATTACCACTCGTATCTGTATAGAACTTTACACCATTAATAGTATCGCCAGATAAAAAAGTGTTACCATCCTTATCTGTAATGGTACTACTATTTAATTTTATTGAATAACCATCAATGACAGTAGGTTCGTAACCATTGCCTACACGAACCTCTCCCTGGTCACTACTTCTATTGATAATTGCTCTTGAATTATCATCATTATGCAAACCACCATCATCTAACTTTATATGACCGCTAGGGGTTTTTACAGTCTTAGCCTCTGAACTAGCAGATAGTACACCATCTTCCGTAACAGATAAATTATCCCCTACTTTTACCCCGCCTAGAGTTGTACTACTAGCGATTGGCAAATTACCTCCTGAGCCGCCACCATCCGAGACATAAGGCAGGGTTACATAATTATCAGAACCGTTACCGATTTTTAATTTACCAGTATCAGTCTCATAACAAGGTTCACCTTGTGCTGGGATAGGGTTTACCGAAGTCCAATTAGCAGAAGTATCTCTTCTAAATTTAATCGTAGTCATCGTCGGCTATGCCTCCTGTTCGTCTTTCGCAGGAGCTTCAGACTCTACTGTCACTCCCTCATCTTTAGGTACTTCTGATACTGGAGTAATCTTCCCATCGTGCAAACACACATCATAATCAACCTCTTCAATTCTATCTATCTTAATAAACAGACATTTATTGTGTAAATCAATCATATCAGTGCCGTATTGCACTGCTAAATCTCCTTGATAAGCAATAAACATAATTTATTTAAACCTCCTTATATGAATATTGTATTATGAAAAAGGAGGATAGGTTAATACCCTCCTTGTATTTTTGTCTTAAGCCCCCGATGCATTACCGCCATCTACTAATTCTACTATTGGAGTCGGTATAGTAGCAGATAAAACTCCACTCTCGGTTATAGTTAAATTTTCGCCTACTTTAATTCCGCCCAAAGTCTCGGTAGTCGCCACGGGTAAGTCAGCAAGACCTCCTTCTGCAGTTAATTCAGTAAGGGAAGTATCTGCATTCTGAACTATTTTAACTGAACCATCAGGAGATGTTAAGTATTTAGATAAAGCATCTGCCAATTGACTTGGTGTTACTGCAGACTTTTCGTCCATATCAGTAATATCTGCATCAGTAGCTAATCTAACAACACCAGCTAATTCACCAGTAGCTCCATCTGCAGTACTCGTGTACAATTCACCAGTCTCGGTATTATATCGCACATAAGTACCTTCATTTATATTAATTTTATTACCTCTCAAGTTAGGAGATAATAATTCAGTACCGTCAGGATTAGTAATCTTCAGAACATATTCATTAGGAGTTTCAGATTGAACAGTGATAATAGGACTATCACCTTGGTCACCTTTAATCCCTTGAAGACCACGAATACCTTGACGATTTAAGTAATAATTAAAATCAGCCATCAAGTCCTCCTTAAACTTGAACGATTTGTATTTTAGAGAATTCCCCCTTCTCTCCACCTTCAGTAATAGTGAATTGAGGGATTAAACTCTCAGCTTCGACTAATATAATCTGAATAGGAAATTTACCCAAACCTAATACGTCAGTATCTTCTTTAGTTATAGTAAAAGTAAACTGACCATTAGCAGGATTATCTATTTGGCCATCAATTTCCATATCAGAATTCTCAGTGATTAGGTGTTCGACCAGCACCTCAGCATCTGCTGTAGGGGCACCTAACACACGGAAGATGACAGAATATGCAAAAGCATCTCCATTATCATCATATCCGCTTAGCGGAAAAGGTACGAAATCATTGACAGTTAGGTTGGTAGTCGCTCCATCCTTAACTGTATTTATCTGTACCGAGAAGGATTTACCTTCTCCTTTAACTACAACTGCATCTATATACATGTAGTATTTTCTCCTTTATTGTAGTAATTCTTATTTTTTTTATTTATGGTAGGGTGGGAGGGGAATTTCACCCCTCCAGTACTTTGGCAAGTGCCCTACTGACCGTTAGGTCAAGCTCTATTTATATTATAATATATTTCACACAGAAAACTAAGACCTATTATGAGAGGAAGTCTGCAAAGGCGTGTATACAGTCCGTCAAGACAAATCCTTCTCAATATTAACTTCAAACGGGAATTGACACATTAAACTAGGTCTGCCATTAGTTTCACTATAAGGACTTTCAACACCCTTCGGTAGATATAGATAATTACAAGGATACCAATAGCATAGGTTACGATGACCAGCCTGAGCATTCCAACTTACTTGAGTGCCCAGTAGATTAACTCCAGCTGCCTGTTGACCTTCAAACCTTACAACATCTCCAGCACAAACGAACTTAGCACCAGATGAAGTGTCTACAGTCTCGCTTTGCCCTGGATATGCTATATTATTTTTTAATCTATTTTTAACAGTAATTTTAAAAGTGCCATCTAAATCTTGAACTTGAAGATTTTTAAGGTCATTTCTATAATCGCTATCTCTAGCAGTAGCATAATCAGTAATATGATAACAGTCAGGGTCGGGTTTACCTTGAGCATCCCATACTTCATAAGTACCTGTAGTCATATTAAATGTAGGATTATATTCTGATTGTTTAAACACGATATCATTATCTAGCGTACTAGAAGTTGCAAAGATAATCATATTACATTGACCCAATGGAGAATTTTCAGCCATGTATTTTTCTCTACCAGAGCCCAATTCACCGTCAGTTTTATCAGCAGTCCACATTTCCATAAATAAAGGTCTATTAACAATACCGGAACCAAAACCGAAGTCATAGTCTGAGTAGAAATCCCAATATTTTAATAAAGAACCATCAGGTTCTAATGCATCCATCTGACAAACCAATTTTCCTTTTAGGTTTTCGGGAGCAGCCTTCTCTGTTGCATTGGTATAAGGTGAAGGATGATATAACCTAAATCGCACACCGCCAATATCGTGATATCCGGTATTTACACCGGTAGGAGCATTAGCATTATCCTTAATTCTTCTATTGCCTTCGTAAGACTTCCAAGCACCTATTGCAGCTTTCTCTCTATAATACAAAGAACCATCACCAAAGTTTCCGCCGTCTACAGGAGCACTTTCTATATTATATGGTATACCTGCAGATGCATAGTCTGAAGTCTCATCACTGTAGACTTGTACCTCAATAGTATTTCCCATATTAATAATACTACCTCTAGGTGTTCTCGGATAGTATGTAATTGTAGAATTACTAGACAAAACTATATAAGGCGTAAAAACATTATCTTGATAGTATCCAAGTATAGCATATCCGTTATAGCTTCCTGAATATTGAAAACAATTATTGATACCATCACTATCGATTGAAAAGTAGGTCAAATCTCCACTTCTCATTATATCAAATTCTACCTCTGTACTTTCTAAAGGGATAGACTTATGAGGATATTTTTTTAAGTCGAAATTGTTCCATTGACAAGATTTAATATAGTAATGATATTGGTTCAATTCTGAATTGCTACGTATCCCAATGTCGCCATCTTTTTTTGGAGACAAAGAAGTGCCGGTAATACCACAGAAGTCGATAAAAGATGCGGTTGTTTTTGTGGTTTGAGTTACATGCTCTTCTACGGTTTGGTGATTAGTTTGGTTTACAAAACTTGTACTTTTATACCCTTCTCCAGATTTGACTAAAGATGTAGCGCCTTCTTCTGTCAAAGTTTGTTTACCACTAACTCTTTTTTGCCCCCATACATAAGTTTGAGCATTAGTATCATACCATATAGAATTACCATTAGAAGGTCTATCCAAAATGCTATCAGGAAGTCTAAATACACCACCCTTAGTAAATAATAAACCATCAGACATCTTTACTGTAGTCGCAGTGTTATAAAAACATTTACCGCCCACAACATGACCGTCCAATGATTTAAGTGCTTGTTTGATACCACCAACTGTTAAGGTGTACCCAGAAGGGGCAAGGTTACTTCCGCCTTTAGTGTAATCGATGTTAGTAATGACCTGATTAGTGCCGTTGTAAGCATCAACCATTTTATTAATCCTACCTACCAGGGTATCAAATTCTGCTTGAACATCCGATATTTTAACTTCACCTTTAAATTGTTTTACCATTCTTTTACACCTCCCTTCTTTAGTAGTAAACTATTTCTCTTATCCATTCGTAACTTCCTGAAATAACCATTGATGGGTTTACATAAATAATATGATGTCTTACCATATTATGTCCTTTGCCGCCAAATACTCTCTTTCCATTTACCTTAACCTCTATGTCGTTATAATTACCTTTAATACATAGACATTGATAACCAGTCGGAGTGTACTCTTGATTTTGTCCTGCTAACTGTTTACCCCATTCGAGGTGGTCTACAGAACCCCAGTCGTAAGGTATTAAACCTAAATCTGATACGCTACCAAGGAATTTGACTTGCTCAGTATCTTTATCGTAAGTAAAGTGTGCAAAATAGGTTCCTAGAGAGCCGTCTTCATCCTCAGAGAATAAAAATGATTTATCAGGTTTTATTACTGAGTTTGCTTCATTGTAGTAGATATAACCTTCTTCTAGGCTTGTAGCACCCGTAAGATGGGTCATTCTATTAGTTCTTTGATTGAACAAATGAGCTTCAATAAATAATTTACCATCATCATTTTTCTTTAGATTGGTAATTCTCATAAAATGGTCATTTACTAAATTATACAATTCATCAGTTCTGCAAGGGTCTCCCAATTTTCTAGGTTTACTTACAGGGTAGTTCTTGCCGATATAATCAGCGTAGAACTCTTGATTTTTGTACACGTCTTCTAAATTACTTCCTGCAGCATTTGCAAGGTTGTTCAGAGAAATGAATGCGGCTGTTAATTTTTGACCGAATGCTAAATCGGTTGGGTTAAAGAAATCATAACTCATCTGTTTTCCTCGCAGTTCTACCTACATCTCTAAAGGTTGCAGTAAACGCCCAACCTCCAGGGGTTTTCTTGTTAGTATCACCAGTACCAATAATTCTATTTCCAGCATAATTATTAACAGGATTTCCGTTAACTCCGATGCCGTAAGTCTCTCTCATACCTGCATTAAAATTAACGTCTCTAGTTTCCCAATTCATACGAGATAGATATTGAAGGTAGTTAATGTTACAATATTGGTCAGAGTTGATATGTTTAATCTCTCCTTCGCAATAGCAACCTATAAGTTTTTGACTGCCATTAGTTGTCGGATTAGAACTTGAGGTGATAGTATCATTTGCATAATCCAATATAATCCATTTAGAAGAGCTACTGGCAGAACTTATTTTTTTATTCGACAGTACTTTATAAGTTCCATCTTCTTTCCAATAACAAACCCTTTTTGCGGTAGTTCCTGTGAATTGGCATTCTACAGGATATCCAACAATGGGAAATAATTTTAGAAAAGAACGCAAATTAACTACCATCTCATCGTCAGAACCTAGAGTAACATCTTCAAAAGTAACCCCTGAAATATCAGGAATATTAGTACTGACTGCACTTAACTCAGCGATAGCAGTAAGTTTAGCTTCGATAGCGTTGAAGTTTTCTATTAAAGCATCTTTATAAATCCTACCCTTACTATCATGCCAGTCGAGTCTGGGTAATTCAAAGTTTGTAATTTGTTGTTGATTATTAGCCATATATCATCGACCCCCATATATATTTCTGTTAATTAATCTCTTGTTCATTTGTTTAGTTCTTTGTCTCATTAATTTAACCCTTTGCTTAGGTGTAAGTTTTTCGTAGTCTTTTAATGAGTCATATTCAGGTGTAGTATACATACCTAATAGTCTGCTTACTGCCAAATCTGGAATCCTTGGGTCATTAGGATTTACCCATGGTGCATTAGCATTTAAACTACCCATAATGGCATTTCCGTTAGGATTATACTTATTAACATCATATCCTAAACTAGATGCTCCCACCTGAAGGATTGCACTTCCAGTATCATCTACTAAACCCACAGGTGCTACAGTATTCCTTACTAATTGAGAAATTACTTCATCAGCTTGAATACCTAATGGTTTATCATCTCCCTCTGGAGTAATCTCTTTTCTTTCTTTTTTATTATAGTCAATTAACACTGGGTTACCTCCTAGAGTTTCTTCTCTATACAAAGGATTACCATAGACATCTTTTCCTTTAAGACTATTAAGGATGCCAAAACCTACAGGGTTAGTGTTAGGCAAAGCATTTTCGATAAACGGTTGGATGTCTCTTTCTCTAACTGCTTGAAGAGTACCACCTAACAACTGTACAGACTGAGCCTGGGGTGACCATATTGCAGATTGGTCTCTGAACATACCATTTTTTGGATTATACATAATATGAACTAAAGGCTTGTTAGTATCTGCCTGCACTCTCATTCTATGTTGCATCTCTTGGTTAAATGCCATCATTCCTAATCCTTTATGAAGAACTAAATTATTGAGAATAGGTTGTCTTTTAATACCTCTGACAGTTGACCTGGTCGCAGTATCTTTCCATCTCCAGAATGGGTCTAGCATTGCCACTATAGGTCTTGTGCTTTGAGGTAATAAACTAAACCCCGTGCTCAATCCTGCAGCATCCTGTGCTCTCTCAATCATTTCAGTAATCGTAGTAGGGTCTTTTAGGTTCTTAATATAATCAACTCTATTTTGCACGGGAATGCCTTTACTTGCCAGATAATTATTTAAAGCAATTTCACTAGCCATATTTTGCTGTTTAACATCCAAGTATTGAAATACTGAAGTGGTAGGTTTTAAAGTAAGTTCCTGGAATTTATCTAATATACTCTTACCTTCTCTAGTATAAGGTTTAATAGGTCTTGCAGTGCCAGCTATTCTGGACAATCTACCTTGAGTTTTAAAGCTATCATTTAAATCTCTAAGTAAATTTATATTGGAGTTCATTAAAGTTTGATAAGTAGATGATGCTACGTTACCAGACAGATACATACCTTTACTTAATGCAAATTGTCTAAAGAATTTATAAGCTTTATCAGGAAAACTTCCAGCCCTATAAGGAGAAGAGAAGTCCCTAGCTATCTGATTGGCATCTTTTAATTTTTCCGCAAACTCAGAAGATATTGGCAAATAATCAGGTCTTGCAGGGGTATCTTGCAACATTGCAGGGATATCCTCAATATCCTTGATTGTATCTAACTCTTCAGGATTAATCCATTTAGTACCTTCCGCTATACCCCCTGTAGCCTTAGTTTCCTCCGCTAGAGCTTTCATTTCGGTAGCAATGACTCTTTGTTCGATACCATTACCCATTTGCCAAGTTAAGTAGTTAGGATTAGCAAATTGCTCAGCCATACCTTCGTAAGAAGCTAAACCATTTACCATATCGGAAAACTGACCAAAGAATTTACGTTCTAAGCCTGCCGTTTTACCTTCCAGTATTAGCATTGCTGCATCTGCACCTGCGTGACTTACGGGGAATAAATCACCATCTAAGAAGCCTTTTAAACCTTTTTGAATATAGCCAAGTGCAGGATTAACTTTTTCATTATGTCCAATATATTCTAATCCAGCATCAGTAATCTTTAACTCTTTAGTTATAAATTCAGGATTTTCAAAGAATGGAAGGATGCTTTTTAGTGCTTCATCGTGTATTACTCCAGTTTTTCTAGTGATATACTGAGCTACCGTACGCAATGCAGGGTCTGTAGCTAAACCATGTTCTCCTAAGATTATATGATACTTTTGCATCATATCTCTGAGCATACCTTTTAGTTTTATCTCTTTCGAGGTTAGCTTAACTCCACCTTCCTCTGCAGACTTAATAACTCTAGCCATAGACTCTTTAGGAGCAGCTTTAGCAATTTCCTCCGCAGCTTCCGCTACAGGTTCCATTGCCTGAGCAGTTTTTATTCTCGCTAAATCTTTAGTTATCTGAGCAGCCTCTCCTGCTTTGCCAGCCTTGAGTAATCTACCAACATTAACTATAGATTTAGGGGCTGCTGCCAGACCTACAGTTCCTATATCAATAATGTTATCTACAGGATTTTCAACTAATCTATTCATCGATAACTCTAAAGCTTGCTGAGGAGAAATATCGCCTCTTGCTACACTAGAAAGTATCTTTGGAGATACGAAAGAATAATCTAACATATCCGCAAGTGGTTGGGCAATATTCTCAGCATAACTTTCACTGAAAGGTTTATTACCAGTTTTAACATCATTTATAATATTTGTAACTGGTTTAGTCATTGACAAAAACGTTTGAATATCAGGGTCATTGAAATTCAAGCCGTATTTTGCCCAAGTGGCTTCGTCTAAGTTTTTACCACTAGCCTTAGTAGCCGCTAATCTTCTATTTAATTTCTCAAAACCTTTAGCAGCACTTACTCCTAGTCCGCCAGCAGCTCCAATGCCAGTCGCTAACTGTAATCCTGAAGGAATAATATTACCTGCAGCAGTTTGATAAGCGGTAGCTGCATCAATAAGAGGGACTCCAGTTTTTAACCAATGTTTCTTTTCTAATAAATCAGCAGGGCTAAGATAATACTTAGCGACTTCCGATGGAGTATATCTAGTATTAAGTTCGTTTAATTGTTGCTGTACAGTCCTATATTCATACGGCTCATCTTGAACACGAGGGGGTTCTTGCGTTGCCGCTGGTTGTACCGGACTATTATCTTCTACTGGTATTTCAACCATTTGCTCCTGAGTAGGTTGTTGTTGCTGATGAACTGGCAAGTTATCTAAAGTGCCTTGAGCGGGAGAGGGGGTAAACCCCTGCTCACCGTAAGGATTTGTAATAACTTGATTATAACCTTCAGTAGAACCGTCAAAAATACCACGAATAGGCGGAGCAGCAGGAGCTGTGCCGTCATAATAACTTACGCTTAATTTTATTGGTTTATCATTAATACTTTCAGCCATATTAATAAGTTACTCCATTGTTGTTCATTTCTTGTTCTAGCATCTGATTTCGAGATTGTACTTGAGGTATCAATCCTTGAAACAGTCCGCTAGGCGACAATGTTCGATTAGTTTTTACCGTAGGTCTAATTTGCGTAGCCTCTTGGTTAATAGGCACGCCAAATTGATTTGCCAAAGCAACAGGGTCTAAGTTATAGACTTGAGATGCAGCTCCTAAACCAGTTGTTAATTTATAGTAATTATTAACATTTCTATCTTGATTGTATCTTCTAGTATCTTCATCCTGCTTAGCTTTTGCTACTGCTATCCAATCTTGCTGAGTCATATTATTCAAATCATAACCATACTTTCTGGCTAGCATTTGTGCTTCTGCTATGTTGGTATCAGTTAGGTTGCCATAAACTTGACCATACAAACCATAATTAGCGTTAGCATAATTATTAGCGATGTTGGCAGCATTAACTCCAGCCTGTCTGTTAGTATCTGATTGAGCATTAATACCAGCTCTCTGAACGCCGCCTGCTTGAGTAACCATATTAGGAACTACTTTACCTAAAAATTCTAAATACTTTTCGTTAGCACCTTGCTGCATACCATTAACTGCCGCTTGGTTCGCTTGCATAGCCTTCATTAGTTCTGCAGTAGTCATGTCACCACGCTGATACATAATAATAGCATTCTGCATATTTTGCTTAGCGGCTTCTACAGTGTTTTTGTAAACTGCATCTTGTGCCGCAACTAATTGGTCATAAGGAATACCGTATTGGTTGGCAATATTAGCCTGATATCTAGCACGAGCAGCATCTTCCACTCCTTTAATCATATCAGGGCGACCATACGCCAATCCTAAGGCTGTATCGCCCATTAAAGAGTAAGCAGCTTGGTCAGGGTCTAAATAATACCCACCTCTTTGCAGAGCAGGATTGTTAGCGATATCTCGTCTCTGTGCTAAATACTGTTGTTGCATAAAGTCACGAAGTGCTTGTTCTCTTTGAGCTACAGTATCTTGAATTTCTCTATTTTGTTGAGAAACTCTTTGATTTGCGGCTTCAATATCTGCACTAGAAGGTCTAACGGCAGCAGCCTCGTTCATTATATCTCTTACATCTTGCGGAAGGAAAGAGCCTTGCATCTCAGGAGTGATGCCAGCTTGAGCCACTTCGTTGGGGAATTGAGAAGCTAATTCTTGGTAACTTCTCAAACCTCTTCTAAACATATCTAATGCAGCCTCAAAGTCTGACATACCTTGAGTTGCTCTTTGTTCTAATTCTGCATTTCTCATAGTCTGGGGATTAGGTAATTGTAAGCTTTGAACTCTCTCAATACCTTGAGGGTGGGATAAATTAGCTTGTTGTACTTGACCTTGTAGAGGTTGTTGATTTGTACTCACCTGTGCTAAAGCCTCCTTTGTCTTAAATTGTCTTTTGCCGTTTAATATATTACGGACATAGTTTCGTGTTTCTTTGAATGGGGGAACTCCACCATGTTTATTCACGTTACCTTGCCCTGCATTGTAAGCTGCCAAGGCTAAATCATATCGACCGTTATTATTTCTTAAATGCCCAGCCATTAGTTTAGCAGCCATTTCTAAATCTTGAAGAGGGTCTATACCCGCAGTAAAACCCATACCTTTTGCTGTAGAAGGCATAAATTGTGCTATGCCTACAGCACCAGCACCTGATTTAGCACGAGGGTTAAATCCACTCTCCATTTGTATTTGCTTAACAAATAACTCGGGGTCTATCCCATATTTCCGAGCCATCTGCCTTGCATATTGTTTTAATTTATTTTTATTATTATTATTAGTCATTTTACTTAGTCCTATTTACAGTTGCTGTTAGCGGGTCGGTTCCAGAAAATAAAGAACCACCTCTAGAATTATCTCTTAATCTACCTGCACCTAGGGTATTTAAAAATTTATTCTGCCCACCAGCTTTAATATAGGCACCGATACCTGCACCTATATCTTGACCTAAGCTTCCAAACATTCCTGAATTAGAAGTGGTTAAACCTAATGCATTAGAGGCATCTATTGCAGAATTAGATAAAGCACCACCTGCTAATTGTAAACCTGTGCCTACAGCAGTACCAACACCAGGAATAACGCTCAAACCTTTACCTACAGCACCTAAAGCTTGACCGCCAATAGAACGCAACTGATTGCCAAAGCTGTTATTTTGTCTTGCTAAGTTATTATACTGTTCAATATCGGAATATTCCTTACCTAGACTATAAGCTTTATTATAAGCGTCGCTTGCGGCTAGATTGTTACTAAAATAATTTTGTGCCAATTTAGCAGCTTCAGAAGTATTCGCTTGAGATAATCTACTAGCCTCATCATTCCAGTATCGTTGGTTATCTTCATAGGCTCTCTGTCCAGAACTAGAATAACCACCTCCAGTAGCGGAATAATTCCTATTGGTAGCATTAGCCATTGCTCTGTTATAGTTTCTCAAGAAATCTGATTGCTGAGCAGTATTGTCGTAATATTTAAGATACTTGTCGATGTACTGTGTAGGGTCAGTATTGTAGTCGTTCATATTAGTCAATGCTTGTTTGTAATACGGAACGGCTGTCTGTGATATCTCGTGACCGCCTTTAGTATAGTCGGTTTGTATCTTCTTAGCCATCTTACTAATAGTTACACCTCAACCCTTTCTTTTTGTTTTAGTTTATTTAAAAACATAATCGCTTCCTCCATAGAATTAAACGTTTTTCTATCTTTGTCATATCTTACATAGTAATAGTATCGACCTCCACCGTTGCTACAATAAGTTATATAATTAACCCCAGTATTAGTAGACTTAGGGTTTCTTTGCCTTTTGGAGTAATGTCTATTTTTATTATTTTCTGCTACGGTACAAATCCTAAGGTTCTTTATCCTGTTATCATAAGTGCATCTATTTGCATGGTCTACTACCAAGTTATCAGGGCAATTCGTAACGTAACGATGAAACCTTATCTTATCTCTTGACTCTAAATAGTGACTTTTCCTCTTGGGGCAATACATAGCATACCACAGTTTACTTCTAACAAAGGTTAAAAAATTTTTATCGATGATAAAATAGACCTTTTCACCCGAACGTTTCGTCACTTCCAGGTACTGTTTTTCATCCTCGATAAAGTACCTATTTAGTATCTTCGCCAATATTATTTCACCTCCTTAAAATTTCGTTTTAAGAGGAACAGAGCGTTCCGCTCCTCCTTATAATAATATTATACTATGAAATTATAGTTAAGTCATCATCCCCGTCAAAGGGAATTAGTCGATGATAAATCATCGTATATGTCATCTAACCATTCCGAAGGAATAGTTTTATTAGCCCATTTAATACCATGTTCATCGCACCAGTCTGCGTAAGACGTCTTACTTCCCTTTCTGATTTTCTGATTAGCATTATAAAATACTATTCTAAAATCTATGTCAGGATATTGCTTAATAATCAGTAACATTTTTTGTCTATCTTCAAGAACCCATCGACCTTTAGTTTCTATTACTATATGTGGAGAAACTGGAAAATCTGGTGTGTAGATATGTCTACTTTCTGGTACTATATACTCTAATTTTCTACTTTCGTAATTAGGTTCGATAGAATAACTTTCTAATAACTTGATAAAGTCCTTTTCTAGCCCCGACCTAAAACCATGTTTCTTGCCTGCTTGGTCAACCGTTATCTTTTTTCTTTGAAATCTTACCATATCAATTAACCCTAATTCCTGCACCAGTTATTGAACTGCCAGAACTTACGTCAGCAAACCCTGGACTGAATAATGTATTACCAAATTTTTTGTAGAGACTTTTAGGTGGCGTGGGTCTTGGGATTTCCCAATCTCTATTAAAAGCCTCACCAAAAGTCATTAGTGGAACATTCACAATGGCTCTTGGTAGCGCTGACCACCATGCCTCTTGAACTCTATGCCCTCTTCCATCTGGTGTCGTCTCTTCTATCCATTGAGCTTTTTTCATTTCATCTACTAAATTACCCATTAAACATTCCTCCTTTTATAGGTTAAAATAATTATGTCATACATCTTTTCTTGACCTTTACTATTGATATATGGTAGTGCCTCAGGGATGTAGCCAGTCTTGATAAACCCCAACCTTTTGCAGATGTTTATGGGGAAAACTGCTATTGCAGGTATTTCTGCGTAGATAGTATCTATACCGCAAGCAGAGATGATATTGTCGTAAATTTCTCTTACTACTTTACCGAAAATAGTTTTAGAATTAACGATATGAACCTGTGCACAAGACTTATTATTGGCATATCTAATATTATCGAAAATTACTAAACCGTACAAGAATTTCTTGCTATCGTCAAATAACCCCATAACACACGAGTCTTCTGCTTCTACAAAACGTTTTATAAACTCTGCAGCAACATCAGGAGTATTTATTTTAATAGGGTTTTGACTATCGAAGACTAATTTATTTGTTTGATAACAGTCAAATATGTCGTCTCGATATATATAACAGTCCATTATATCTAGTTTACAAGTTTTCATATTTACTACTCTCCCTGACTAAAGTCTACGATAGTAATAGCCGCTAAGCAAAAAGCAACGTTGGGCTGAAATTCGAAAGTTATACCAATCCCATCTCGACCACTCATGGGTGCGTATATCCTTGTACAATTAGATTTCTTTCTCGCCCATTTAGTTACTTGCTTTTGCATCAATAATTCTTTTAAAGTTTCCTGTTCTTCCTCTGGTAGTACACCAAATAACTCATATTGATACTCTGCATTTGAGTATAACAATGGAGGGAGTTCTAAACCATCAACACCATAGTTAGCGTAAGGTTTAATGTGCTGGTATGAGGTAGAAGTATTACTTACAGTAATATTATATTCCACGGCATTTAATTCTGAAACTTCCAATAAAGATGCACAAGTCATTCTATTACCAAGCAACGCAATAGGTTCAAATTCTGCCACTGGAGTAATCGAAGGAATGATAGTATTTTTCTTAAAGTCTTGAAATATAATTCCTGACGTACTAATACCAGCAACGCCTTGACTTAATCCAATAAAAGAATTCATGCTCATATCGAGTTTCCTAGGGAATAGAGAACCGTTTTGAGTAAGTACAATACCGTCAGTTAGGTCTTCGCCATAATAAAGAATAAAAACTGAACTTTCTTTGTTGTACGTCATAAACCTTCTGGAGTTTGCGATACCTAAGTTTACCGAAGTTAGATATTCTGAAGGTATTAGAGTTTTACCTGCGACGATAGAACTAAATACGTTTTGTTGTGCTGCTAGTACTATAGATTGAGAATTGCTATCATAAGCATAAACAGACTCACCTACGATAACATGGTCAGAAGCATACTCTTGACCTATTTCTGCAATCTTAGTAATACTTAAAGATGAAGTAGAAGTAGCACTTACAGATGACACACTGTCTGTAGTAGATAGAGACAAATAGTACATGCCATTTCTTTTAGTGATAAGTACACCATCCTTATAATCATCTAAGGATAATGTACTTGAGGTGTCTTGATAAAAACCTCCAAAGAAACCAGCTCCGTTAGCCTCTTTAAAGTCATCAACTACACCTACCGAACTATAATAAATATAACCATCTATATTGACCACAAATAATCGGTTTGAGCACACGGAAAGTAGGGTAGGTGTCAATATTACCGTACGTTCAGCCCCAGAACTATCCTTCTCTTCGTAGGTAAATTTTAAACCATTAGGTCGTACCAAGTAAGTCTTTTCTGACACGGTAGTAACGCTATTAAAATCAACTTGGTCATTGTTAAGATTTTCAGACATATCAATAGTGCAATCTACAAATAACGTAGTCTCGTCCTGCTTATTATCTCTGATTTGATTTACATTAACTCTAATAACTTTATCGGCAACACCGCCAGCATCTTTAGTTGAAACTCCTAATGCTTTACCTCTCCAATAGTACTGGATAGAAGTCTTAGGAACTTTAAGAATTACTTGACCCAAGACAAAACTCACAGGTATTGAGGAATTTACTTCAACCTGTTCTGCTTCGCTATAATACCCACCAAATAAGGATAACTGACCGCCAGTATAGTTAATCATATCTTCATGCCGTCTAGCGGATAAGATATTACCAGTCAGTGTTTCTTGTCCGTAATTAGTCTTGAAAGTTTTTAGCCCTTCATCTGAAGAGTATCTATAAACATTGCCCTTTAAGGTCAAGATGTAAAACGAGGAGGAACTTAAAGTATCTTTTGTAATTGATGCTATGATTTCACCATCAGGAAGTTTTCCTTTTATGTCATAGCCAAATTGAGGAACTAAAGCACCTTTTTCTACGAACACATTACGACCGCCAGTCATCGCTAGAGAACCTAGTTGCTCCCCCAAACCTCTTGGCGTATCAAGCAAATATAAACCTTCACTAAAATCAGCAAAGGTGCATTGACCTTTGACAGGTTTAGACTTGGGTTTTTGTTTCATGTATGGAGTACTCATTAGTCGAAATACCCCCTATATCTTGGCTCGTCATCAATTAAACCGAACCTATTATCATAATGTCCTCCACCTCGGAGATATCCTCTTTGAGACTCAAGAGTCCCGATGTCGTGCTCAAGAAAAGTCTTCAATCTCGCATCGTACAAACCTGCATAGATTTCAGCAGTTGCATTCTGCAGTCTGGCAAAGGTTAACCCTGCAGCCTTAAGAACTACTAAATCGCAAAATCTATCAGATGCCATGATACTATCATTAATATGCGTTACTGAAGTTCTGGAAGTATCATCATCCGCCATTACTAAATCCGTAGTAGATACGCATATTTTAATAGTATATTCTTTGTCTGGAGTAGGTAATAGCCTCAAGTATCCATTCTTAATTACATAAGACTGGGGTCTTCCAAATTCTTCATTTAAATCGTTTGGGTTTACATAATCATTATAAGGCAACGGGTCATAACAGCCGTTATCCCCCTGTATCTGAATATTCTTAATTAAACCTTCAATACCATAATTATTTTTATTAGGTATTGTCTTTATAGTGTCATTTCTTTCGAGAACATTATTTGAAATATATAAATTGTCGATTGTACTCTGCAAGCCTTCACTTATCATTTCTAATAAGAAACGGTTAATATCAGGACAATCTGTATCGTTTGTGTACACAGGGAAGCCTGTCTTAAGGGCTAAACTGTCGTACATATCTTTTACTAAAGTCATATATTTAATTTCTCCAAAAAATAAAAGGGTAGAGTGATATATTAGTTCTATATACCCTACCCAAAATATACATTCAGGTCAAATCAACCTACAAGACTATGCAGGAAGTTTAACGAATGCTACGATACCAGCTTTAGGTTCTACGATTTTTTCACCGTAGATTTCCATACCGTGATATTCAGTAGCGAAATTAGTATGAGAAACGAATGATTGAGGCGGTAATACTTTACCAGCACGAGTGATACAGTTAGGAGTACCTGCAACGATTGCTACAACGTGTCCTTCTGCTGCATCAGTCAATACAACTTTTTCGTTTGCATCTAATTCTTCATCTTTCGGGTCAAGAGATAATTCTACAACGATATCCAAGTTTGCAATTCTTTCGATTTCTTTACCTGCAACTCTTTCATCTGCCAAAGAAGTACCTCTACCTAGAGTGAAGTATTGAGAAGTTAATAAAGTATCGTATGCTGCTTGAGGCATGATTACAGAACCTTTAGTATTAACTTTTTGTTGTGCGTTAGAACCGTAAGTGATGTGACCATCAGTAGTGATAGCACCACGAGCATATAATCTGCTTCTCATCGGAAGGATAACTTTTTTATACAAGTCGTCGCCATTAGTGATTTCGATAGGTGCTGCAGGAGTAGAACCAGCAACTGTAGAGATTTGACCGAAGTCACCATCTTGCAATGTAGTTGTAGAGTCAATAACGTGTTGCAAGGTCAACATATTGTGACCACGTCTCAAATTATTAGCTTCAAGGTCTAAGTTACCTGACTCGTAATTCCATTTACCTTCAGCTTCAGTTACGTCTGAAATAGCGAATGCGTATTTAGCGTAAGAGTCGATAGTCAATGTATTCTTTTCAAATTCTGCAACTGTACATTTTAATCTTGCATCCTTTGCAGCTCCGTCTTGTTTACCTTTAGTACCTACGTTACCTGCTAATACAGTACCATCTTTCAATCTACCAAATTGGAATTTAACAGATTTAGGGTCTGGTTTAACGATTGAAACTGTATCACCTTGTTTCAAGAAATCACCTTCAAAGTCTCTGTTTACTAAGTAAGTAGAAACATCCACCATCGGTGCTTGTAGGATAGCTTGCATTTTAGCAGCCATCACGACTTCCATAGATTTGTCTTCACCTGGATTTGGAATAGTGTATCCATTGTCTAATGCCATTTTGAATTCTCCTTTTTAAATTTCATGTCTTGTACACGGAAGATTGCTTTCGACCTTCTACCAATAACCGAGATTTCTTCTCTTACTGCCATAGTAGTTTTAAACATCTTCACCTACACGAGTAGGATTTTATATTCTTTCTTCACTATCTTTTTGTGCTTTATAGTTGTTAACTAATCTGCTTATAATTAGTTTGCTCGGGGAAGATAAACCATCCTTCCCATCCCTTAGTGCTATAGTGATAATTTCTCTCACTATAGGTCGGAGAGCGTTTGGATAATAAATACCTACACTCGCTGCCGCTACGCTAACAGCACTTTCTAAAAACTCTGCCTGAGCCTTATCTTCTTCAGTTATTTGAAGGTTTCTAGCCTCTTTAGCTTCATCTTTAATTGTAATTCCTATACTTTTAAATATTTTCTTTACAAACTGTTTCACTTAGATTTTTCTTCTTTCTCTTTCTCTTCTAGCAGACTCTTTTCTCATTGCAGCATCTACAACATCTTGATGCTCAATCATAAATGCTACTCTGTCTTTATAAGGCATTGCTGCCATTTTGGCGAGTACGTTAGTTTCATTGATTTCGGGAGCAGTACTTACTGTGATTTTCGCCGTGTTCGTAGGACTTTCCTTATAATCGTCGATATCTACCTCGGGGGTTGTCTCGGATTTTTCTTCAGTTTCTTCTTCTACTTTCCCTTCAATTTTTTCGGAAGGTGTTTCTAAAACACTAGTGTCCGCTTCTTGGGCTGTAATATTTTCTACAGGTACTGACATCTTAGCAGATGCTACTGCAAGTCTTACTTTTTCTTTTAAATCTTCAGAGATATCTGCTACGCCTGTAGCGTTAATAATTTTAACAAACATCTTAGCGGCTTCAATCTCTTGTTCTGCAGTAAGTTCAAATTTCTTAATCTCTCTTTCTGCTCGGTTAAATACTACGTTTTGTTCCATTTCTCCAACCTTTTGAACAAGTTCTTGTTGCTTAGCCTGAATGTGTTGTTGTGCAGAGTTTAATAATTCTCTTGCTATATCAGCCTTTGCAGGGTCTTCCTTCGCAATATCTTCTATAGACTTTTCAGGGTCAATACCATAATGTTTTAACCCTTGCTCTAAAATTTGAGTAACTTTAGTTTGAAATTCTTGCATTTCTGATTGTGCATTTGATTGAGCCTGACTAATTTCCTTGAGAGCATTTTCTTCATCTCTTGAGTATCTTAACTCCTCAAGTTCTGCTTGTATATCTTCTGATGTTTGTCTATCTTCAGAACTTTCTTCTTTTTGCTCTTCTTCTTTCTTTTCTTCCTTTACAAGCTCCTCAGTGTTAGCAGCCTCAACATCTCCTCTGTCGGGGTCTTCAGCTTCCTTCTCAGTTTCATCTCCTGCTTCACTAGCTTCATCAGTTTTCTCGTCAGCTTCCATGACTTGTTTTTCTTCTGCCTTTTGTTCCACATCTTGTACGCCTTGCGTATTAATTGTAGTATTTTCAGCAGTTGTCGTTCCTTCGACCTGTTCTTCGATTTGTTCAATCTTCTTTTCTTCATCTGACATTAAAGTAATCTCCTATAATTAAAGTTTGTACGCCTTTGTCTATTCTAAAAAATATTATATTATAAATTTTAGGATTGGTAAAGAGCCTGTTCAGCTTTTCTTCTTCTGGTTAATCCAGCTAACGGTTTACCTTTCGCTTTGTCATAGAGAATAATCTTTTCTCCAATCTGTTTTAAGGTTCTACCTTTGGTTAATTGTTTTAAGCATCCACTACCGCAGTTATAAGTGAAGGATACCAGAGCATCGAACTGATTTTGATTTAATCCTTTTACAGTAGTTTCGACATGGTGTTCATACATCCTTAAATCTTCTCGAAGTAGTCTTTCCGCCTCTTCTCGTGTGATAGACTGATTAGGTTTCACATTAGAAGTATGTCCGTAACCAATAGTCCAAACTCCTGCAGGACATCTATAAGCCTTTAGTCTACAACCTTCAAATTCTTTAATTAAGTTTATGCCTTTTTGTGAAATGCGCATTATGCCATACCTCCTTCTTGAGTAGGGGGTGGTACCTCTACTTGGCTACTTACTTGGTCATTTACTTGACCCTGTTCAGGTTCTGGTATATAAGTAGTAGGCTCATTGTTGTCATCTACTAATTCTAATAAGTTGTCTCCATCTGTTAATTCTGCCTTAGCCATTAAATATCTAACTGCTAGTACCACTTGGTCAGGTCGTAGGTTAGAGAATATCATTTGAGCAATCGGTAATTGTAACATCTGCATCAATCTTTGAAGTTCCCCCTCCTTATCAGCCCTTGATGCGTTAGTTGAAATTACTACGTTTAATTGAGGGTCTGCATAAATAGGGTCTTGAGGTCTATCAGCAACCAATGCCAACTCTCTATTAAATGCGTAGAAAGAGCGGAATAGAGGTAATAGGAAGTTATAACTAAATACATCAGTCTCTACTCTCATTCTAGCGTTAGCCTTTTGAGACAGAATAGCAGACTCTCTTGCTGTTCTTACTGCTCCTGAAGTATCACCTGCCATGTAGTTATTTAATCCTAGAGTATTTTTACATTGGTCGATAACCATTTTAATTAACTCTAATCCTTGCATAGGAGCCATTTGAGGAGCCCAGAACTGTGGCATTGCGTTAGGTAGAGTATATTCTAATTCTTTTTTACGTCTAGCTTCTTTTACTTGAGTTGCCGACATTGTACCTTTTTGCCACATTAACCAAGGATTACATACATCGTCTAAGTTCTTTAAGAATAAATCAGTTGCTCTATTTGCTAATTTATTAATAGGGTTTGTACACGCAAGGGGAGAAATTCCTCTATGGGTGTTTCTATCAATCTTATAAGCAGCATAGATGATTTTATTTGTAGATACGCCATTATATTTAACATTAGCAATTTCGTTACCTACCACTACTGCTACAATATTATTTAACACTTTATTATCGTTAGTTACATAATCACCGTAAAATGTTAATACTTCTATTTGATGCTTATCCGACTTGTTATATTGGCTAGCCGAGTCTCCCATGGATGTCCAAGAGAAATATCCTACAGAACCGTTCTTCTCGTTCTTGTTAATAATGTCGGATTTTTGTTCTGATGTCAGTAAAGGGTAGGCATCGGAAGAGAGTAAAGTTTTGGCATCTATATAGCTTCTAATAATCTTTACACAACCCAAAGGGTCTTTCTTGTAATCCAACGCATCTACAAATATATCGAATGGGTCTATGCGTTCTATCTCTGTAACATCATAAGATACGCCAGTCTTAACGTCAAACTTCATTACTGGCTTGCCAATTATTTCGTCTGTCAATTTAGTTTTAATTCTGTATTCTTCTTTATTCTCTTTGAGAGTAACTACCGCTGCTGCTTCGCCCTTAAGTGTCCAGTCATCTAAAGTTTCGCCAGAAAGATTTTCAAGCAATGAAATATCTTTAAATTGATTAGTCATCACCTTTTTAAGTTCTGGAGTTTTAAGAGTACTGTAACCATCGTTACCACTCACCTCTAATAATGCAGAATATCCTTGCAAACAAGCCTCAATCAGTGCAGACTTGTAGACCTTGTAAGTTTCTGCTGCTTGTGTAAATCTCTCAGTATCTGACTCTTCCGAACCAGCAAATACAGAACGATACAACTTTTCATAATTCTTCTTCATATTAGACGTGATATCGAGGTCTAATCTTTTACCTCTTACGAACTTTGCTATCTCGTTTTTATACTTGACAAGGTCGTAATATTCCATCTTCGATGTAATGGTTTCATCAATCGCACTCATATATAAAATCTCCTTTTGTTTAGTTTGTGAGAACGCATCCCAGCCTATAAAGCCTGTATAACAATATAATATTATAAGATTAACTTATACTAAAGAGTTTCGTTAAAAATTATTAAGAGTGTAATCATCACCAGCGATTTCCCTCATGGTCGTCATGTAATAAATAGGATAACTAGAGGCATCTATAGGGTGAATTAAATATCTCTTACTATCGTCTAATTGTATCTCTTTATCTGTTGGTATTCTCAGTCCACCATTAACCAGGTTATTCTTGCACTCATTGTAGTTATAGATAAGTTTTAAGCACGAAGAATGAACAAATAACTTCCTTTCTCCTTTTGCATTTCTTATGTAACCTCTCAATACTGCAAGTCTATCCTTGATTGGCGGATTGGATTTATTGATTAATAAAGTACAATCTAACCCATTATCTTGAAAATAGGATATCATTACTGAATAGTCATTACCGTTAGTCTTATTGTCGTTACCGTGAGCATCACCCATTATTATAAGTTTCCTAACTCCATAGTCTCCAGCAATAATAGGGAGCACTTGCTCACACATCTGTTTTGTAGTTACGTTGTTATGTATTAACTCTTGTAGAATGTACCATTTATTTTCTCTTTCTTGCATCAAGTACCAACACATAGGATTATAGTTGAAGTCACAACCCAAAACTAATGGATAATTAGGGTCGAACTTGACATCATCCTTGACATTCTCATCCATATCAAAGTCGGGAAATGCTACAGTATTATCATTGTCTACATCGTAGCCTTCAACCATTTCCTTCATCTGGTCTGCAGAATATAGATTTTCCAATGTTTCAACATACTCAGACCCTAGGTATATGTTTTCTCTGGTCGATGCACGAATAAATCTGTAGCCTTTTTTCTTTGTACTTTCGTTACAGAAAAGCTCGTTTATCCATCCTCTCTTCCCTTGAGGGTTGGTGTGCATGAATAAGCTTCTATAATATCCTCTCCAGTCTTGACGTTTCATTTGACGGAGACGGGTAATTAACTTTTCAAAAACTATTCGTTCTAAGAATGATGCCTCCTCAAATTCTATCCAAGTAAACTCTTCAGACATGAATTGTCGCCAGTCTGACAAAGTTTTAAAACGAATTACAGAACCATTCTTAAAATGAATTTGCTGCTGCCTATCTTCAAACCACCAATGTTCACCTTCGACTAAACCCATGTTTTCCATGTGTTCGAGGTACTTTCTTTTAGTAGTGTTATCTAACAAATCTTGTGATACTGCACCTACAAGACCTCTGCATCCTGCCCATTGTAGAGCATAGATTAATCCTCTAAGGCTGCCAACGAATGTCTTACCTGACCCAACGCCAGCGTAGTATACTGAAATATCATGATATATTTTGTTTTTATCTTTGAATTCTGGAGGGTTTATCACTAAGAACTTAGTCTGTGATGGCAGTAAGTTATATACGATTTCTCTAACCAATTAGAACCTCCCTCATTGGTACAGGGTCTAACGCTAATACGTTAGGTAATTGTTTCATTACTTTCCATCTAGTTGCTTTATTATCTTCAAAGAATAGATAACTCTCATCTCCATAATAACAAATACCCCATCTGTCATTAAAGGTATTTATCGCATTTGTTTTATCTTCTGGACCATTATCAGTTCTCAAAGACTCGATTAAAAATTCTCTACCCATAATGTCTTTAATTAATTTATGTGTAGCCTTGCACTCTTTTCTTGTAGTAAGGAATACAACGTTCCTCGCTCTTGATAATTGATAGCGTACCATTTCATTAACTTTGTACAATCTAAACTTTGCCTGTAAACACATTAGAGTATCTGCGATTAAATCAGAGTGAAACAACTTCCAAGTGATTTCCATTAAGTCTGTCATCCACCCGTACACTAAAGTATTATCAATGTCGGAAAACACAATATCATAATCTTTTATTCTTCGCATTTTAAGCACCTCTCTAGTAAGTCCACATTCTTGCATATTTTGACTGTCATATATTTAGCAAACTCTGCAAGAGCTTCAATGTACTGTTCATCATTATTTTTAAATTCGTATTTCTCTTTCATTATGTCGAATGCACTCTGAACTTTCTTTAAATTTTCTACATCATAAGTTTCTGCATAATATGCATAACTTGGTTTTAGTTCATCGTAAACCTCTTGTCCAAACTTATCTATAAATAATCCTTTACAGTATTTATAGTCTCTCTCATCCGGGTGGTTAACTATAAAATTAGATACTGCTCCTTTTAGGTTAAACTTTATATTTAATGTTTGAGCAAAATCTTTATAAGCTCGCCTACAGTCGATACACTTCAAAAGATGTGCAAGAATTAAGTCCTCAACCCTTGTTGATATTTTTCTCTCGAAATATCTCCGTGCAAAAGTTCTTACTAAATTACATTGTAACATTTCATTATTAAATTCGCTTGTCATATATTATATTCTGCCTCTGTATATAAATCTTCTAGTATTTTCTTTGTATTTACTATCGTCAAATTTTATTTTATGACGTTGGTCTTTTGCTTTATAGTAATTAGTTTTCTTTGCCATCTCCCAAGCATCTTCGAAAGATAGAGTATAGTACATTAACTTTCTTATTAACTTGGCATCATGAGCGGATTGGTCAACAGCGGTTGGGTCTTCATCAATTATTTGGATTAGGTTAGCATCTTTATAACCTAACCCTCTAAGAGTAAACATATCGGTTACTGGTTTTCTTTTATATATCTTTCCATTAACCTCCGACTCTGTCTTAACTATCTCACCATCGAATAATTCTTTACAATCCCTGACAAGTTGACTTTCGGTTTGTTTCTTATTCTTTATTTCTTGCACACGAGAGTACAGGTCAGTCAAGAATTTATCATGGACTCCTACTCTAAGATTAGTATTCTCAAAGTTAAATGTCGTAGTTACTATATGCCTATCTCTCGTATAACATTCGAATGACTTGCTACCTTCTAAGTCCTTAACTATAAAAGTTTCTAGGTCTAATTTCGTCAAGATATAGATATGTATACCTTCGCCGCCTGACGAGGTCTCCCATTCTTTACTCTTGAACTCTTTCAATAACTCTTTAGTTAAAGGTTCTATTTCTCCATCTGAACTATAGCAGTCATCTAAATCTAAACAAATAAGCCTAGTATCTTTATTAACTAATCCAAGTAACACGCTAACAGCATAGTCATTAAAAGCAGCAATCCTACTGCAGGAATTATAGTTGTTTCTGTAAGCATCGTGAACTCCTACCAGTTTTTTATTCTCTGGATTTATTAATCTCTTGCCTTTTGATAAACTAAATATTTTGTATGGATATAAAAACATAATGTATTTACTCAGCCTTTATTTTATCTACATTTTTTGGATTGTAATTAATAGTGATTTTAAACTCGTTCTCTGTATTGTCGATAGATTTAATTTGTTTAATCTCTTTAAGTATTCTCATTGCGATATCATACTTACCTTCAAACGTTGCATTCTGTAGCATCTTATTATACTGTAATAGGATAGTATCCATGTTATCATCGATAAGACCAGCAGACTCTATTTTAACAATATCCTCTTTAATATCTTTAAAGTCTGGATGAAGCTTAATATCCTTGATTAACTGTTCCATCTCTTTTGAAGACATCTTTTTTGGGATTATTTGACGAAGTCTAGTATCCTCTCGTTCGTTATACAATAAAGAGAGTGCAACGGCTTCCATCATCTCTCTAGTAATTTCCATTATACAACCACCTTCTCTATAGTTAACTGACCTTTTGGCGTATACAAATTCAAAAACATTATTACTTCGTGCATATTATTACAAAATTTAATTGTTCGGGTATGGATACCAAAGTAAGTTTCATTAATTAAGTAAATCAATTTAACTCCTCCCATTCAAAGTTTTTTATTATTGGTAATAATTTCAAACTTCTATCTTCTAATAACTCGCACAATCCATTATGTACCATAGTGCGTAATCTGCCAGTTACTACTCCCGACTCTATAGACTCTTTAGCATTCTGTATCATTTCATCTATTTCAAATAAATCTAACATATTATATAGTTTCACCATTCTCAATAGATACTACAGTCGCATTTTTTAATCTGCCTGACTTGAACTCCACGATACCAAAGCCTTGTTCCCAATCAGGGTCAACCATGTACTCAGGAGATAAGTCGCATAAACATCCAGTTTCTAACCAAATAAATATCTTTCCTGACTTCCGTGTGGAATATCTTGCTAGTCTATGTGAATGACCCGTAGCCCCAGATAGATAGTGAGCTTCCAGTTCTTTTATTGCAGACAAACCAGTTTTACTGCCTAATTTAGTTCCATGCTCGAACACAAAACTATCGTTAATAGTAAGACGAGAACATCCAATGATATTTTTATCTTCCGTCTTGATTACTTGGAATACATTATCCATTAAACACGCAATCATCGGAGCTTGGTCTAGGATATACTTCTCTAATCTAGTCTCGTGATTACCTATTGTATAATAAATTGGAACTTCCGTAATATTTCTTAGTCGGTGCAAAAATCCTCTACACATTTCAATTTCTTCTGCAGGGTCTTTGCCTGAAGGGTCTTTAGTAAATCTGGACAACCTGTAGAAATCTAGTAAGTCTCCATTTAATACTACCATGTCAGGTTTCCCACTCTCGACTTGTCTCAAGAAACACTCTATCGCTTTATCATCTTGGTAAGGGAAATGTAAATCTGATGCTACAAAAATCTTACCATCTTTTAGCTTTATATTATAACTTTTAATTCGATTATCTTTCTTCATCTATAATTTTAATTCCTTTTCAATGTACTCAAATAATTTTTCGTCATAAGATTTAGTATCTTTAATCTTTTTACCTTCAGATTTAGTTTTTTTATTGTTCTTAACTTTCAAAATAAACCTCCTTTACTTTATTATTAAAGAACTTAAAATGTCCTATTATATTATTTATTATGGTCTTGTCATCCAACCCTACTCGATAATCCTCTACAAACTCTGGAGTGATTGGAGTTACTAATATTAAATTCTTTAAGCAATCATCAATAGAAATGCTATGCTCTTTATATATCTGAATAACCGAAGATAAGGTATAACCTTTTATTCGTAATAACTTTGCTGCAGTCTTTTCCCCGACCTTAGGTATCCCAGTTATACCATCTTCTTTATCTCCGATTAACATTTGTTCTAGGATTTTATTCTCCCAATCCTCCTCATAAGAAGGCTCTTCGGTAGTATTTATTTTACAATAAAATGGATTATAATATCTTAAATCCTTATCGTCAGATATTACTATCGGATAACCTCCCTCTTGTAATGCTTTTTGATATTCCATAGTAATAACATCATCCGCTTCTAACTGGTCAATTTTTATTATTTTGTTTTTATACTTATCTAGTATATATTCTCTAAATACTCCGAGGTACTCATCCTTTTTTCTATTAGATTTGTAACTAGGATAAATATCTTTTTTGTATGTATGACCAGATGCAAACAGACGAACTATTACCTTATCTGATTTATCTTCCTTTAGTCTTCTAACTTTATCCGCTGCTGCCTTAGTAAGGTCTATTAGGACTTGTTCGATTTGTTCTAGCTCACCTTCGTTCCGTGCAATAGACGCATAGAATGCCTTACAAATAAATCCGTCATAATCAAATAAGCCTAAAATGTTCAAATCAAGACCTCCTAATTATATTGTACGATATTACTATTCAGTTTTAAAGTGTTTGTAAACTTATGTTAATTCAGTATTAGGAGTTTCTAATAATGCTTTACATCCGTTAATAAATACTTCTAATACATACTTCCTTAGTTCTTTCGAGGATTTCTTTGCTGGTTTATGTATGATATCGTATGCTTCTTTCCTTGTTAAAGGAACTTTAAATAACATATTTGCCACTTCTATCTTGTCTGATTTTTTCATTGTTACTTTCCTTTATTCTATTGATTACGTTTCTTATTTCACAAAATCTTGCTAAATAATGTTGTTGTAGCCATTTCGCATTATTAGTTTGGGTATCCGCTGTGCCATTATCAATAATTTTCTCAATCTCATTAATTTTTTCTTTTAATTCTTCGCACTCTTGTTCTTTGCGTTTGAGTTTGTTATATAATTTTTTAATGAAACACCTGTCAGTATCTTTGCAATCTGTACTATTTACCTTACAAGCACCTTCGTGTATTGCACCACCCCAAGTACAACTATATTCTGGTGGATTATGGTCTATATAAAATAAACATTCTTTATTTTCACTCATTTTCTTTACCCTCAATTATTTTTTTCTGTCATTTATTCCCTGTCCTTTATAATCTTTCGTACTCTTTTAATTATTTTAATATCCTTTGGTTACTTCTAATACCATAAACGGAATTATAGAAACAATTATTATTAAAGGTATAAGTATTTCTAATTGTGTCATTTTTTATCTCCTTTTAATTATTTTATTTTACTCGGAGGATTTTATCATTCCGTCAACCATATATTCAGGGGGTAAAACGCATAAGCACCCAGCTTCTAACCGGATAAATCTGTCTTTTGTGTCATTGTGCTTAGCCCTATAACAAGCTTTGTATATTTCAAGTAAAGTCTTTTGTTGTTCTAAACGTTTATCTAATTTTCCCATTATTATTTTCTCCTTTCGTTTTGTTGTAATCGCTTTAATTTTATCAGAAATTTCTCAGTATAAGTAAGGTCTCTCCGTGTATATGAGTTATCACAACCTTCGTCATAATTGGCGATAGCACATTCTAATTTCCATTCGATTTCTTTTATAAATTGTTCATCTGTTGGATTAGAGTACCATTCGGTTATATCTTCATAGGCATCTTGTACTAATGTTAATGGACTTTTTTAAACACGATTTTCTTATTTTGCTATATTTATTTGCCATTATTCACCTCTCAAATACTTCTCTAATCGTTCTTCTCCGATTTCATTTTTTGCTACATTTAGAAAGTTTTCATCTAAACAATAAATTACCCCTTGGATTTTTTCTTTTAAAGCAGTTCCTAATCCAATTGTATCTTGCCAATAAGTAAAAAGAATAGAATATTTACTTTGGTTTATATCATCCCAATCAAGTTCTTTACCTTTGTTCAAACGTCTAGCGATATCTCCTAATTGCCTACGAATTAAAATCTTTTCGGCTTCCTGTTCTGCTTCTTCTTTAGTTCTAAAACAATTATAAACCCTTATTCTATCTCTGTCATAAGCATTCATAAGATTAAAATTTACACGCCTACATTTATTAACATCGTCAATACAATAATAATCCTCACCTGTTTTAGGTTTCCACCTCTCGTGTTCGCATGCTTTTAACATCTTTTCCATACTAGCCAGATGTTCTTTTGTCTCCTTAATCTCTTTTAAAATTTCTTGTTTATTCATCTATAACCCACTTTCTGCATTGACTTAATCGCTTGATTACATTGAGCCATTATACACTTTTCAGAGCGGTTCATTATCTTGGCTATCTCTTTAAACGACTTAGGTTCACTGCCGTCTAATCCATAGCGTATAGTCACTATTTTTTTGTTGGTTTCACCACAGAGAGTTCTATTAAGCACGGAAAGTAATCTTCGTCTATTATATTCTCTATCCATTGCAGACTCTAGTTCATTATTGTCATTGATTCCAATATATTCTTCCTCTTCCTCATGTAGTCTGCCACTATTTTTAGGTGATTTGACTAGGTCTACAGTACTGAAGGATTGAAAATCGTATTTGTCAATAACGTTATCAATCATCTTCAATGTAGCACCAGTCTTTTTCTTAATGGTTATAATGTCATTATCTGATACATAACCTTTAGTTTCGATACATTGTTTCACTTTACTTCTAGTAAAACCATACACATACGGCATCTTGACTACTCTTCCATAGTTCGTGTAGTAAGCCCTTAATAAGTGAGCACTCATTACTTTATATGCGTACGTTTGAAATCTTGCTTGCTTTCTCTCTGGATTGAATTCTCTAAATGCTTTTACTAAACCTTCTAGCATTATCTGCTCTAAGTCTTCACATTGCTCTTTGCTATTGTTTGGAAGGTAAATATACTTCATTCTCAGTTTGTTTAATAATCCATTGTTCTCTTTAATAAATTTTTTAAAATTTTTATTGTCTATCATTATTTGAATAATTCCTTATCAAATTCTTCTTTATGTTCCATTAAATATAATTCTAATATTGCTAGTGTATTCCATGCCATGTGACATAGGTGTAAGATATTGGTTTCTTTATCTCTTATTTCGCCCGAAAGAAATTTTAGATAATGTCGCATCAAACTATCTTGATATCTAGTGAAGGCATTCTCTACAAGTTTCCAATTATCAGGCTTCGGGTATTTATGTGTTCCAAACCCTATGCACTTTCCAACACCTAACAGTGCTCTCGGGAATATCCTACACAGGGTACCTGCCATTGACTTGCCACTATCGTATTTCTTCCCAGTGCCGTCATCAGTTAAGTCGTATGTAGCATTACTTTTATCCACACTATCATTATTATTAGTAGTATTGCTAGTTCTATCGATATTACTATTTCCGTAATTCACTTAATAATCTCTCCTTTACTTTTCATGAGTGTATTTATTACTTCTTTTAATTCTTTTATCTCTCTTACTTCTAACTGCAATAATTGTTCATCCTTATATTTAAATTGAACTATAAATTTCTCTATCTTTGGAGTTATTGCCGCTTTGATAGAGAACTCTCGATACAGGTATACTACAAGTTTCAATACCTCTATCGCTTCTCTAGTATTCAAGGCTCGTAACAATAGGTATGCTTGTTTAATTGTTTTAGGTAGGTTGTCCATTATTACACCACTTTCTGTTGTAATCTAAGGTTCATCCTGTAGTCCATCAAATATTTATAAGTTATATTCTTCTTTGCTCCGTACCTATTCTTAAATAAGTTAGCAAGGATAAACTTCTGTCCTTCTTCTTCGACTTCTAATAGAGATACCCCAACATCTGCATCTTCTTCAATGGAACCTGAACCTTTACCTCGTATTCTGTCAGTCTGTACTGTCTTGCCATACTTAGCATCAGAATTACTTGACCTGCTTGCCTGAGAACAAACTATAAATATCTTTCCTGTTTCTCGTGCATAAGTCTGTATTTTCCTTGCTGCTTCTGTTATTACTTCATACTCAGTACCAATACCACATACCCTTTGAATATAATCAATTATAATATATTCAAACTCAGGGAAGGTATCATACATATCCAGCAAATCATCTGCCGTTGCACCACCAGTTTCACAGATATCTATATTATATAAATATCTGTACTTCTCATCTTCTATTAAACTATCCATTAATTTATTGGCTGTATCTCTACGCTCAGTATAAAGTTTCCTTAATTGTCCTGAAGTAGTGCCTAATAGATTAACTAACTGTCTTTCCATTAAAAGACCAACGCCCATTTCGCATGAACATATTAAAACTCTTTTACCTTGTTTGGCAAGGTTCACTGCTATATTTAATGCCCATGCTGACTTACCAGTGTTCGGAGCAGCGATTATAAAAGTGACCGAACCTTTTCTGATAGTCTCGACACAATCGTCAAGGATTTCTATACCGTATGTAGTATCACCTTGCTCTATTCTTTCTTCAAAATCTTGCTTGATTTCTTCTATCCCGTCAAGTAACGGAACTGGTTTGTATATTCTTCTTCTTGTTTTATTATGTTCATTTGTCATTGCTATCCTTGTTCATATTCAACATCTGATAACTCTGGAAATTTCATTATTAACATCTGTACATCTAGTGCATTATCTCTAATATCTTTCGGGATATTTTTAATATATTCTTTTGCGGTATGAAAATCATCTATCTCGTAAGGATTAACATTAAGTTTAACCTGTGCTGATGTCTTCCACTGCTTACATTTCTCGTAAACCCAGCCACTATCTAGTAATAAACTATGAGTCTTACTCATATAATCTTTTAGTTTTGTCTTATACTTTGGTATATCTTGGTTCTTTTCGAGAAACTCTATGTAATTTGTCAGTTCAGCAAACGCCCTCTTGATATAGGTATCTCCATATTTTACACGAAGGGTTCTATATTGATTAGGAAGTAATCTTATTTTGCCATTCTCTTTATCTTCAACCCCTTCAGAATTATATAAATGAGTCTTTGCCCTTTTAGTATATCTTGGCAAGAGTTCTGAATATAAAGTCTCTGCTTGTCGTGGCGACAAACCTACGATAAGCTCAATTAATAAATCATATATCTCAAGCCCATGTTTAGTCTTAGCCGCCATCTATATAATCTCCTGAAAAATATTGAGAAGTAACTCGACCCTATGCTGATACTTCTTTTTGAATGAAATCCGATACGGTGCTGTCACAATAAAGTAACAGTCACCGCATATTAAGGTTTGCCTTAATTTATCTTCTAGTACGGTAGGAACGTACACTCTAATCGGTGTAGTACCACCGAAATATTCACATGCTACATAACTTTCAAAGATTAAGACCATTGCTTCATTAACATACTCAATGTCTTTTAACTTACCGTAAGTGTACGACCTCGTAAGGTACTTTAAATTATTTAACCCGTCTGTTCGTCTATCAAAATTACTTGGCATATTATTTGTCTATCCTGTAAAGAATATATCTAACAACCTAACCGCCGCAACTGAAAAATAAGTTATAGCAAGCATGGCTGCTAGTAGTATAAAATCTCTGTAGTTAAATATCATCTCTTTTATTCTTGCTTTTCTTTTTCAATTTTGTTGCTATGTATTTCTTGATATTGTTCGGACAGTCTTGCTTGTTCGCCAATAACATTCTATCTAATTTATATAATGCCTTGTCTGTCATATCTTGCCCAAACTCATTCACTAATTCATTATAATCATCTTGTAATAATTCAAACTTAAAGAATACGTTTCTCCTTGGCAGATGCAAATCATCTCGTGTCTTAGATAATTGCAATATAAATCTGGATAGTAATAAATTATTTACCCTTACGAGTATTTGTAGTTTTGCTATTTCGTTTTCTATTGCTAATAATCTTTGTTCCATTGCTGCAATTTCCAAATTGATTGTTTAACTTTAAGTTTAGTTTTAAAACATAGGGTGCTATTTGATTATTAAATCCCATAATGTTTATTACTTTCTTAATTCATCTAATACCAATGAAGTAGTCCAGCCGCCTAAATGTGGCTTAACGTCTTCATATACATCTTCAAAGGCTACTGCCAACTCTTCATATTTCTTTCTAAACATCTCAGCAGTTGCATTCTTAGCCGTTGCTGCAGATGTTGTCTTTTTACTTGCCACTTTGCTCTTTGCTGCAGTTGCTCCTGCTTTGTAACAATCAATACAGACCTTTTGCCAGTCACCTTTTGCCTCAAATTCTTTACCGCATTTTTCGCAAATTGCCATAATTTCAATCTCCTTTACTATTGTTATTGTTTTTATATCTTACTTAATAAACTCTAAAAGAAAAGTACGGTAACGAGGGTAAGTTGCATTTTGAAACGAGGAATATATAAATATGAAAGGATAAATTGTTAAATTTCTCGTTACCGAGAGTGAATACTAAACTGTACTTCTCTTTAAGAGTCTATCAAATAAAATAATAAACTCTGTATACTAATATTGTATTACAAGTCAACTTTTAATTCAATAAACTTGTTACAATTCTTTACTAAAAAAAGAATAGGGCAGGTTATTGCAACCCACCCCGAGAACAAATCCTCTAATGAGAGGGGTATAGTTATGGGTTTTACCTATCGCACCATAACCAAATCAATTTCAAAATACTAGAAAGTATTTTTCAAATCGCTAGTGTCCGACAGGACGGACGGTTAGTGTCCGAGTAAATCTTTGAACTTAACTATTTTATTTGTTATAACAGGGTCGTTCAAATCATTATCTGTTAGGTATAAATAATCTGTAGTATCCTGAGGCTTATTAGTTCTATAGATAATCTTATCTATTATCAAGCCAAACTTAGTTATGCGTGTTCTATATAATTTCATTACATCTCCTTCATATTACTTGTTATAAATCTATACAATACTGCTGGACTAGGGCATTTCATTTCCATTAACCCGCTGCATTTATTTACGTACTGACTACATATAAGTCCGTCACTTACTCCGTCGCTTCCGTTAGTTAATAGAAAGTCTAGTATTAAATCCTTACCGTAAGGATAATGTACATAATATTCCAATTCACTTTCATGTATATCACACGGAAAGAAGTAATACTTGGTACCTTTGTTTTTCTCTATATTATAGAAATCTGTTAGTAAATACCTTCTTACTCCTGCAGGTATTGTCTTGTTTTTGTACTCCTGTGGTTGAGATGTACTCTCATATAAGAACTTGCCTTGATATATAATCGCTACATGGCTAGGTACTACCTCTTTATTATTCAGTTTGGTCTTTGCCTGTATTATCCTGCTTATCAGTGAAGTACCAAAACAGAATAGTAATCCCGTATCATTCTTATTTATGAGTTGCTTTAATTCTTTTATAGTTAATAATCTTTCATTACTCATTAATGATACTCCTTAAAGTTGTCCATGTTCCATACTAATAAATTACCGACTATAGTAACTACTCCCAAACAAAATCCTATACTTAATAAGAACATTGTTAACCATTCAATTCCGTTCATTATTGGTTGGCACCCCCTTTATAATCTAGTTGCAAACACCCTTCTAAATGATTTATTAAATCTAACTTAGAAGTCAAATCGTAATAGTAAAACTCCATATAATCTTCTGAACTAAATTCTAATATGCATGCATATTTAAAATCTACAGGATTGTATGGTAGAGTATTGTATATAACATCAGGATTATAAGTACTTTGCCATTCCTGACCGACAATCTTGCACTTATCTAATCTAGCATTCAGTATTAAGTCTTTGTACTTTTCTTCTTCCAATGTTATGGTTACTTGCTTAAGCCTTGGACTTTTTCTGATATTATATTCAATCATTTAGTAACACCTCTTCTAATTCTTTGCTGTATTTATCCTTTGGATTATTCTTGTTATAGTTCCATACTAAACTTGTAACGCTTCCCTGCGTTGCGTGTGCTGTTGGTATAAGTTCGTTAATTATTCTTGCTATTGTCTTATTCGATAGGCTATACTTTTGCAATGCGTTATAAATATCAATCTGTTTAAATTGTTTATCCTGTAACTGCTCCGCCGCTTTAAATAATAGTTTATTGAATAATTCGTCAGTAATGAACCTATCCTGAATAACTTTCTTCTTCTTGACTTTCCTGTTCTTCGTCATGGGTTTCGTACCTCTCGTCTAAAAATTCTCTATAGGAATAATATTCTTCTTGCTCATACATAGTCCTGACAAAATCTCTTTCGCTGTCTGTAAGTAATTCATCAGGCTGTTGCCATAAGGTATCATACAATCTTCTGTCTTCATCGTTATAATAATTAGGATTATTGAGACTCATTACTTTGCAACTCCTCTCTTGTTATATTTATCTGCTCTTGTAACATATCGCTCAATATATTTCCAAGTTCTATGTAATTATTCTTTACTACTTCGGGGATTAGATACCCCTCGATTAAATTTTTCTTCTGTTCATTTGTTAATAGTTCATAAGTATTTAATGCTGTTATTGTTGCTAATAATTCATCCATGATGCTTGCCACCTTTCATTTACCTCTTTGCTATTTGCTTATTCTATATCCATTGATAATTTTTCCTTGAAAAAGTCTGCAAGTTTTTTTGATGTCATACTCACATGACAACTTTCGGGTGTTGAGTATTGCAAACTGTTCACTTGGTCAATGTCCATGTCTTCCACTGTGGTTAGAAAATTATACGTTGTAAACATTGTCATTATAAACTCATTAAACTCTTTCGGTGACATGTTTGCTACTCTATCTTTGAACTGTTTGTACTCTAGTTCTCTTATGGCACAGTGTATTGTATCATCTACTTCTATTACTTCCAGTATTCTATCTAATGAGCACCGCAACATGGTCGTGACAATATTCTTTGCAACGCCGTCATTCTGTGCATATACCATTACACTTGTTTTTTCGTCGTCTAGTTTTAATGTTACTTTGTATCTATTCATGCAGTTTACCCTTTCAATTTTATAGGAACAGCTCGTCCTTAATTGCTATTACTATTAAATAAATTAAAATAACTATCATCAAAATTATATCTAATATCATATCCCGAACGCTTCCTCTACTACCATTCTTGCACATTGTTTACCAATACAAGTTCTATTACAGTCGCTCATAAGTCTGAAATGCACAGTCGCTTTTACGTTATGCAACATTGCACCACCTATTATATCCTATTTCCAAGTTACTCTGCCGTAGTTTTGCATATATCTATGTTTATATATATTGTTCAAGTGCCTACCCTTTAGGAATTTGTCCTTTAATTTTTCTTTAGTCATGCCATCAGAAGATAATGCTTTTAATAGAATTCGCTTGCACATATCATAGTCTAATGCTCTTACTACTGTTTCAAAAGCATGTTTAAAATCTTTACATCTGTCAATATTATTAAGTTTCAAGAACTCGTCTATACTTTTACATGTATCCATTATATATACTCCTCAGATGTGTTAATTTTCATACCAGCCTAAAATCTCGTAGCCACGACGAGCAAGGCAATTTTTTACGGCTCTGCTTAAGTCGCTGTAAGTTCTGTATCCTTCCCAGTTGTCTTTTAGTGCAGCCTTAGTTCTATACCAAACATTATTACCAAAATCGCCAATCTTGCAATCGGGTTTCCCTATAATATCCCTAACCTCAACGCTAAAATCAAACTGCTTGCCGCCCTTTGTTGCCAATATACTGTAAGGAAGGAACAGTCCTAGTTTGTGCAAGTTCGGGTCATAACCCATTGGCTTTGTAATACTTTTAAAGTTATTCATAATAATTTTGTCCTTTCATTTATCGTTACAATCTTTTATTCATTATATAAAGTTGCAAGTTATTACTTGTCGTTCAATCATTACGCATTCTTGATTGAAATCATCTTTAATACCTTTGATAAAATTATGGATATTCTTGGTGTCTTCATCGCTAATGCTTTGATATTTTTCATTCTTCATGTCAAGTAACAATGTTACTTGCATAGAGTTTTCTTTTTGCCCTTTGTAATACCCTTCGCATTTGTTCAGTGTTGCTGCTTCGATTGAATTTAATTTTAATAATTCATCTATTTTATTATAATAAAACCTATCTGGATACAACTGATACCCTACGTCTTTGTCATTAAATCCGATTGTTAATGTCATTCTAATCATTTGAGTCATAACAAAATTCCTTTCATGTTCATATTTTGTACACGTTTTTGTCTTTACCTTGTGGTACTCTTCCAATCCTTGCTGCTTTACTATTTGTTGCTAGTATCATAATATAGATACTTCATCTTTTATTATTGCAAAAACTTAGCATTAAAATTTTCTTTCTTCTTTATGGTCGTAACATTCTGCCCAGTCAAAGGGTTCTATATATACAGAGGTTCTATCTATTATTAAATCTTTTCTGCATAACTCTTGTAATACTTCTCTTACTGCTTGTGCTTTTGTTACACTGTTTGTTTTATACACTGTTGTGTATGTATCTGCGTCCTTATTGTACAAATCCACTGTGTACCTTTTCATGTTCTGCTCACCTCTATTCTTTATTACTTTTATTTTAATTATAAAACTATCAATATAATTTTATAAATAAAATAAACCCAACCGCTAACCTCTCATCTGTGTCGGAAGTTTGCAATACTGCACGCTTATTTGGTAAACCGCTCACGAGCCTAACCACTGGCTATCTTGCGGTGCATTTGTTTTGGCATGGCTTGCACTTGCCATGTTTGTTTAGTTTTGGTTTGTACACGTTTTGTTAGTTACCTAATATTAGATAATTAACATATCATTCTATACTATTATTATAACATATTATTTTTAGTTTGTCAACCCTTAGTAATCAATGATTTAATATTACTTAACAATTATATAATTTGATTGATGTTTTGTTTATAGTCGACATTTGGCGGACTCATATAATATGTTAATATATTCTATTGATTATTTATTAGATGTACTAAACTAATAATAATAGTTAATATAATAATATAGACCTTTCAATGTGCCTTGGTTGTAACTCAATCAACCTTATACTTCTATTATACGACATCTCGACTAAAAAGTCAATAGTTTTATATCAATATCTTTACAATACTTTACAATACTTTACAGTAATATTATAAAATATTGTCTATGGTTTATTTATGGTTAGTAGTTTATTATTACTATTTTATTATTACTATTTTGTTATTACTATTTTATTATTACTATTTTGTTATTACCGATTTATAATCATTAAAAGTACGGGGGTATGTCGGGGAATAGCCCCCCTCTCAATCACGCCCGCCATTGGGGGTTTATACACTCTTACACGGAGCCCTCATATCACAAAATCAAAGTATGTTATTAGTATTTACCATTATATAAAATATATCAACAAAACATATCAATAAAAATATATCAATAAAAATATATCAATAAAAATATATCAATAATTA
>OLHG01000215.1_pt1 | contig 41279 bp, 57 predicted proteins | sample 1605971 | NCBI WGS metagenome assembly OLHG01 (sample SAMN03283289) | human gut metagenome | biome: human-associated habitat; material: feces | host: Homo sapiens | place: Peru | collected 2012 | reverse complement strand
GGAATACCCTGCATGGGGCACTTTTATGCATGTCTACTAGTTCTGGGGCGGTTCATTGCCAGTGGGGGATTTTTTCTCAGTGCAGAATCGCCGCCAGTTCATAGGCCACAAGGCCGGAAACAAACGCCGCGATAACGGCCCACCAGAGCTTGTTTCCGAAAGCTCCGGGGGCTTTTTCTAACGCGGTCAGGCGGTCGTCCTGCTTTTTGTTCTGAGCCGTGACATTTTCAAGGCTCTTGTTTGTGGTTTCGAGTTGCTGGATTGTCAGCTTGATGTTGGTGTTCATGCCATTTACCGCATCGGTCAGCTTTTCCAGGTCGTCGAGTCGGTGGGTATTGCTCTTGCTTCTGTTTTCAACATCCGTCAAGCGATGTTCCAGCTCCTCATCAGTCATTCCACTTGTCCTCCCCCACCTTACCGAAATGGGCCACAGTTGCGGTTTCTTTGGATTTCTTTGCCATGTACTCTTCGAGTCTTTTCTTGGTCATGTTGAAAACAAACTGCACGATCCAGTCCAGCGTTTTCTCGTTGATTGCCCAGTCCAGCCAGTCCGGGGTGTAGCCGCGCAGCACCGCGATAACGTGTGCTTTCTTCTCCGCGCCTGCACCCGCGCCGAACTTCTCTTCCGCGTTGACGATCCACTTGTACACCGTCTTCGCCACGAACAGGCCATAGCCCAGACGGATCAGACCCAGCGCAGCAACGACCGCACCGACCACCACAAGAATAGCTGCAAGCCATTCGGGGAAGATCAGTAAAAAGGATTTCAGAATCTCAGTCATGTTGTTTCCTCCTGTTTTTTGTATCAGCCTTTCCAGCGACTCTTTGCAGCACGTACATCGACGTGTACAAATTTGTCGTTGTAATACCGTCCGATGCCGCCCCGGTTTTGGAGCAGAGTTTCGGCGTAAGCGGCCAGTGTGTCCACCGACACGCCAGCGATCCAGATGTCTGCGGCCTTTCCGTAGAGGTGCTGGCTGTAACGGGACGCATTCTTCTGCTTCGCGTTGTGCGATGCAGTACGGAATGCAGAGTTGATGTTCACTTCTTTCCCGAAGTGAGTGCGGATTTTTTGCAGAACTTCCACCAAGTCCGAATCAACAAAGATCGGATCAGAACCGTCCCTGCATCTGAACTCACGCACCCTAAAATCTGTGGAGAGCTTTTTCTCTCCGTCCCGTTCAAGGGAATATACATTCAGTGCCATACGATCACGTCCTTTCAAATAAAATGGGGTGCAGCTCCCGCCGCACCCCGCCTTTTTTCCTCAGACCTCAACCTCAAGGTCCTTCAGAATCTGCTTGACCTCATCCCGGATGATTGCCGGAACCTGGTCAATGGTCTTCTTACCCTTGATGATAAGGGTAGCATAGACAACTGCCATCACGTTCACCTCCTTTCTAAGCAAAATTTTAAGCATCAGCTCGCGAAGGACACTCACTTGTTATCCTCCGCCAGCAGGGCTTTCACCTTTTTCTGCAAGCTCTTCGGCACCTGCGCCAGAGTCTTCTTGCCCTTGCGGATCAGGTCTGCGTAGACCGTCGCCATGTAGTCAGTGCTCATAATTCATACCTCCGTGCTCATTCCGTGGCGGTGCTGGTTGCGCTCAACACCTGTTCGTACACATCGCAAAGTGCCATCTGGGTACTGGTGAGCTGGTCTGCCATGGCGGTACTCTGCGCTTCCAGCTCTTTCACCCGGTCTTCCAGCTTCTTTTCCTCCGGCACGGGCACGGGCGTTGGCGGCGCATAATCCCACCACTTGTCGAAGTCCTTCTGGACCTCTTCGGCGGTCAGCACCCCAGCGTAGCGCACCTGCCGTTCATCGCAGGCGTAAACGGTATACGCCTTGCCCTCATCGTCGGTCATCTGCTGCTTCTCGATGTTCTTGCGCAGGATCAGGTCGGTATCGTCACCTACGCGGAACACCTCGACTGCTTCCGGCTGGAACGAGTAGATTTCTTTCATGCTGCTTTCCTCCTGTTCTGGATCATAGACCAGCGGGCAACGCTCCACTGCGACGCTCGCATGATTTTTTCGATGTCGTACTTTTCCTCAAGGTTCGTGCTGTCGCTATTTGTGAACCATCCATTGTAAGCCGTCAGTTTGGACGCTCTCCAATGCGGAACAAATCCAAGCGTTGCAAGATCACGAGCGGCGCGGAGCAGCTGCCGCCGGATTCTGCGGAACACCCCTTTGCGGACGATGGTGTACGTGCGGCGCACCGCAAATCCCATCATGTCCAGCGCAGGCGTCCGATAGTGGCTTCCCGCCGTCCGCGCCGCTTTGACCCGCTTTTCTTCCTCGAAAGACGCAAAACGCACTTCCTGCCATGCCCGCTTGATCTCAAGCCCCAGCGCAGACTTCGCCCACCTCGTTGCTTTCTTCATCGCTTTCATAAGCTGAGAAGCGTGTCCGATGAGCACAAAATCATCTGCATAGCACACGATCTCCCGCACCAGTTTAGACCCGCTTCCCCGGCGCACCTGCACAAGGGACATCAGATAGCGCAGAACGTAGCTCATAACGTAGTTGAATGCCCATGTTGAGAAATATCCCCCGATCAGAAGAACGCCGTCCGGGTAGTTTTCTGTCACCGCCCCGGCATACCAGATCAGCTTTTCGTTTTTCCCAACGTCGCGTCTCAGTAGCGTTATGACGCAGCGCGTCGTGGTAGATGGGTACGCATGATGCACGTCGCCTTTTACGGCATCCAGCTTCCCAAGGATTCTCTTGCGGATGATCCGCTCAATCAGACGGGTCCCGGCCACCTGCCCTTTCCCCGGAATGCTTCCGAATTGGACCGGCAGGAACTTTGCGTGGAACAGCGGTTGAAGTGCATGAACGAGGATGTATTCATGCACCTGCTGTTCCGGCGACTCCTGGCAGAGATTTCGCTCTTTCATCTTGATTCCGTCAATGCGTTTGAACTGCCGAACTGGTTTCAGATTCAAGCATCCATCTCGAATCTTCTGCGTTTCCTGTTCGGCTACCGCGTCGATGGCATCAATGATTTTGTGGCATCGGTGCTCTTTCCGCTCATAAAACAGCTCCGGTTCCGAGATTTTCCCGGTCTTTGTTAAGACCGTTCTGAAATCCCTGCGCCGGAGCTTTCCATTTCCGAATGCACAATGCACCGCTTCCATGTTGAAATTGGTATCCTCAATGTCAACATCTTTCGGTTTACAATAAGTTTTCATATAAAAAATCATCTGGTTCTTCAACGGCTTTCGGGTTCAGCCCTTTGGCCTATGCTACTAGCCGCCAGCAGGTTCCTTGTCCTGCCGCCACGGATGGACCCGCCCTTTCCTGCGGACGCAGCGCCGTGATGCTGGTTTCAAGAAATTTTCGCACATAAGCGCGGAATGTATGATGCAATGAATGATGATTTTTTTGAACCAGTTGCACACCGACCCCGCCGTTCCAGTTCGCGTTACCGACCCAGTTGTTCGAGTTCGCCGCAGCCAAAGACGCATTGCCGCCGTTGTTCAAGTTGCAGCACCGCCAAGCCGCGCGGACACCGGACGCTGCCGGATAGACGTAGAAGCCAGCCTGAACACCCGTACCACTGCCAGCGCGGTTCGAAACAGCAGCAGGCCACAGCACCGCCGGGTCACTGCTGATGGCAGTATCCTCGATATACTGCCATGCGTTCGGCGTACCGTCCGCAAAGCGCAGGGTCAGGTCTTCGCACTTGGTATAGTCTGCCGAGATAGTACCGTCCGTGGTGATCTTCGTCTGGTCGTGGCAGGTGTAAACGTCGAACGTATAGTTGCCGTCGCCGTCCTTGTCCCACTTCCACAGCTCGTCCGCCACGATCAGATACGCGCCGTTCTGGAACTCCGTCTTCTGGATCAGGCCGGGTTCCTTGCCGTTGGTGTAGTTGGTGCGGCTGCCGTCATTGCCCAGCACGGTATCGTTGTAGCCGCTGCCGTAGGGCATGGTGGAAATCATGGACTGATCCTTCACCACATCCCACGTTGCGTCACCGCTGTCCACATAGACGGCCTTGTAGGCCACATCGTCCATCTGGATGTCCTCGATGCGGGTGATCTGTGCCTCCGTCAGGATGTCGTGCAGGCTCGCGTCGTTTCGGTCGGTCGTGTCCTTGTTGTGGCTGCCGATTGCAACCCAGGAGCCGACCAGCAGGTTTGCCGCCTGTGCTGCGGTCAGCGGGAAGTAATTCACGCTCTCCGCCCCGAACGCCGCGCGGTACTGATAGTTATACGAAGTGCAGCCCTCAATGGTTCCGCTGTTGCCCTTTCGGCCGTACTTCAGCCAGATCATGCGAAGCTGCCATTTCAGGGTGCGCCCGGAAGCCCCGGCATATTGAGGCCCCCTCTGCCGCCAGAGCTGAACTCCCTGCATGTGACTCTTGTAGTTGACCGGGGCAAGACCTGTGTGACCACCGATCTTGCCATCGTCCTGCATACCAGCGAAATACTTGGGGTTTGCCATATACGGATAGACCTTGCCGGTGCGGTCCGTACCCTGCGGCCACTGCTCATAGCCGGTGGAAGGATTGCAGCGCATCTTGAAAATGCGGTATCCGTTCTCGTTGTGCTCGCGGGTAAAGGTGTTCTTTTGCAGCACCCACACCAGATGGTTCGAGCCGCGCACCACATCGTCATCGTCGATGTACTGGCAGGCGTAAATGGTGTGGCTGCCGTCTGCGTTCTTTTCCACTGCAACTTCGACGCACCAGAACTGCGGCAGGGCGGCGAAATCGTCCACGCTGGCCGTGGTTGCCGTAGAAGGAGAGCAGGTCAGGCCAACGCTGTCATCGGTCAGTTCGCCGATTGCGGAATTGGACGTTCCAAAGAGCGGGAACTTCACGCCGTGCACACGGTTGTCGGTCAGCACCTTGCCAAACCAGCGTTCCAGCATCCCATTGTACGTGCTCAGGGTCGGGTCCCAGTTTGCCGTCCACCAGTCGATGAACAGCGCGTTCATCTCTTTCTGCGTGGCGGCTTTCTTTGCCATTGTGCTATAGAAACCATCAATGGCCTCCACATTGCCGGTTGCCAGCACGGCAGTTCTGCCATCACCGGCAGCCGACAGCGCAGATCCGGACACGGCGTTGAAAATCTTAATCAAGGATTCATCTGATGCCATGTGAGTATTCATTGTTCTTCCTCCTGTCCATCGTTAAAGGTAAGGTATCCGTCTTCATCGTAGAAAAAATACGGTCGGTCTTTCAGTTTTTGGATTTCTTCCCCGGTCTTCTTGGCATCCGCCGCTTTGCCCTCTTGCGTCAGAGTGGCGTCCGGGGCATTTTCTTTTGCCCAGCCCGGCACTTCACCGTCTACAAGCTGATACAGTACGCCGTCAACTTGGATGTACTTTGCTCGAATCACGTTTTCCATGCAGTCCTACCTCCAAGGGAGAGCGTTACAACACCCTGCGCATCGACGGCGGCGGTCAGCTTTGCGTTATTCTGGTTCTCCTTGATCTTCTGGATTTCCAGCGTATCGCCAACCACCTTTGCCACCTGCTCCGGCGTTGCGCGGCGAACGTCCAGCTTTCCGTCAGTGCGTTTCTGCACGATCAGGATGTAATCCGCCGCTGTAAACGCCGCTGCCAGCTCCTTTTCAGGTAGTTTTACCATTCCCATCTTTCCGCCGCCTCCTTTTCAAGTGCAAACAGCGCGTCTGCCTCTTGCTTTCCAATCAGCCTCTCCGCCTCTTCGCGGGGCAGGTTGATTTTCTTCGGCTCCACATCGCCCAGCTTGATGCTGCGCAGGTTGTAGAAATAGCAGGATGCCAGCACACGCCCCTTGTGCGCCTTGCAGATTCTCGTCACACGCTTGTTCGGGGTTCCATAGACCTCATAGTTGAAGCCGGAACACCAAGAGCAGCCGGTCGCCACCGGGCAGTCAATACATCCCTGTGTGGACTGCGTAGTCAGTGTGATTGCGTCCAACATTTCTTTTGTCTTCCGCTGCTGCTCCGTGGTATAAAGGCCATCCCGGCAGTTGCCAAGGCACATCGGCGCGGCCAGCTCTTTGCCAACGGAGATCGGCGCATACCGAATGCAGGGATAGGCATTCCCGTCCGGTGCAAATGACAGCATTGCGCCCGTGCCGCCGCACCAGTTTTTGTCCTCCGGGTGCGGGTTGCCGATTTGCTCCCCCAGGATGCTCACCCAGATGTCCGGCGCTTCGTCGATAAGGTAATCCGCCACACGTTTCAGCTCTCGGTACAGTGCGGCCGCGTCGGCCTCCGTGTATTCCGGCTCGTGTGCATAGTTGCAATGGATTTCCTTGCATCCCTGTTCCACCATCATCTTGATGCTGGGATAGATATAGCTGAAGCTGTCCGGCACGAATGTCATCTTGCTGTTCAGCCAGCCATACTGCTTTCCGTCCTGAAATGCCGCCCACGCCTTGTCGAAACTTCCAACACCGTTCACGTCCAGGCGGTACTTGTCGTGCAGTTCCCTGATGCCGTCGATGCTCACCGTGACCGACATGAGATCATGGTATTTATGGAAGAGGTGTTGCGCCGCCGGGGAGAACCAGAGCTGGCCGTTTGTTGCAAAAGAAATACGGGTGTATGGCCCCAGCGGAATTTTACGCCGCCAGCACTCCACAAACCAGTAATCACAGATGTGCTCGATCAGTTCAGCTTCCAGCAGCGGCTCGCCGCCGATGAAGTCCAGCACCACTCCTTTCGTGTGCTGGTTGATGAAATCCGAGCCGTTCTGCTCATACAGATTCAGCAGGTAGTCCACCACCTGTCTGCCGGTTTCCAAACTCATCGCTCCGCAGGCTTTGTGGTGCTCATAGCAGTACGAGCACCTCATGTTGCAGTCGTCCGTGATTTGGAACGTAATGTTCCGGCAGGCCACGCCGCCGTTTTCCGTTTTCGGGTACATCCGCTGCACAAAGTTTGTGTAGTCCTCGCCGCGACGGAACATCTTGCTTTTCCTTACCACCGGCATGTCACCTCCCGGTTTGGGAAATCGAATTTGAACTGCACGTTATCCGGGCGGTGTCCTTCGAACTTTGCATCCAGTACAGCATCCTGTGCCACGCGCAGCTCAAGGAATGCCCGTTTGCAGTTTTCTTTTTCTGCCAGCAGCATTTCTTTGGCCGTTGCATTTTCTGCATCCGCAAGCTCCCTTGCCAGAATGGATACCATAGCGCGGTTGCTCTCGAAGATGTAGTTCAGCCGCTCGACCAAAAGATTTTCTCCTTCAGCCAGCACAAAAGTCTTTTCATTCTCCATAGACGATTCCGCCTTTCTCCATGTCGTAATGGATTTTCTTCAGAGTTTCGTAGTCCGTTTTGACATCCAGCGTCTTTTTCATCAGCTGAATAAACAACGACACGTCCCGCTGCTCTCCCCGCGTAAACTCCATTTTATCCAGCGCCGCAGTCCCGACATTGTAAAATGCCCAGACCTTTTCTTCGGTGTCGAGCTGCATCTCCATAAAGGAACGCAGCACATCTCCATCCACCGGAAACGCTGAGTGCCATTCATCGAACGGAAAGCTCCTTGCGGCAAGCCCCCAGGCATACAGCTCCTTCTCCGTGTCATCTTCAAATTCCAGCCCGCAGACCTCCGCCAGAACAGACACCGCAGACCTTGCGTTGTCCAGCCATGCGGAAAAATCATCAATGCCGATATTCTGGTACAGGCCGAAGTAGCACAGGCCATGATAGAACCTGTTATCTTCCGGCAGATACCGAAGTTCCTTTGCGAAGTCCTTTGCGTTGAAGTGCTGCATCGTCAGGAATCCGCACAAGCACTTATGCCGTTCATAAGAGAGGAACAACGGCTCCATGTTGGGGACGATTTTTTCTTCCATGAAACTTCCTCCTTACCACATAAATCCGCCAGAGCAGTTTCCCGAACAGGTTCCATGACATGCTGCTTCGTCGTCGCATTGTACAGAACACGATCCTGCACAGCCTGTCGCACATCCCGATGCACAGCCCGCCTTGCAAGCCTCACAGTCATCCGTACAATCGCCAGAGCAGCTGCCAGAGCAGTTATTTGAGCAGGAGCCGCCGCAGCCATCGCATCCACCGGAACAGCCGCCAGCACAACTGCCGGAGCATGTCCCGGAGCATGTATTGTTGCACGACCCTTTACAGCTCCCCATACATCCCGTATAGCATCCGCCTTGACAAGTGTTGCTGCAATTTCCAGTGCAGGAACCAGTGCAGTCATTTGAGCATGAGCCGCCGCAGTTCGAGCATCCTCCCGTGCAGCTTCCCGTGCAAGTGTTTGCGCATGTCCCTGTGCAGGACGCTGTACAATCCACCGTGCACGAGTCTTTACAGTTTGACCAGCAGCTTCCGGTGCAGGAGCCTGTGCAGCTGCCAGTACAGCTTCCCGTGCAGCCGGAGCAGGCAGAAAAACAGCTGCTATAGCACAGGCCAGAACATTGTGCGTTGCAGCCAGTATCTTGGGATGTTTCGCTTTTGCTCGACAGCCTTGCCACTACATTTGCCGCAGCGTTCAACGTATCTGCCAGAATTATTTCGTGCGCCGCCTGGGTCAGTCCTCCGCCCGTCACAGCATCCAGCGGCCTCGTGATCTTCTGAATATGCTCGTCCGTAATCTCCTGTGTTTTCGATGCAGGTGTTACGGAGTAGTCGTAATTCGCCCCAGCGTATGCCGACATGGAGCCAACGCTTGCCGCCTTGCTCCTGCGCTGAATTTCACGTTTTACCAGTTCTTTCAGTGCGATATAATCCTGCGGAGAGATAAGGTTTTCTCTGCTTACCGCCATCTTCCATCACCTCCCGACTCGAACGCGCAGCTTGCGCTCATCCGTCCGGTCGTCGCCCTCAACAGCATATCCGACGATGTTCCAGTGAGAAAACACATCCCCCTCCGTCGCGGCGCGGCCAACGCCCGGAACCTCGGATGGAATAATAATATCCCCGGTGCAGACAGGCCCGATCACGCGCGTCATAACGCGGCCAGCCAACGCAACAGGGATATAATTCTTGATGTTCTTTTCTGCGTAATCCTCGCCAGCCAGTGCAGATTCGCCGCCGATCAGCATGGCGTACTCATCCGAGTGGACACCAGCGACCATCCTGCACGTGGCATCTGCGCAAATATATCTCTCTTCCTTGCTGTTCACGTCCAGCGCAATAATATCGCCTGGAGCCGTTTCTCCGCCACGCGGAAAGAACTCGGCGTAGTCGTTGTACACCGCTCCGTATGCTTTTGTGAAATTGGCTGTGCCATTTGCTCCGATTCTTGCAACTTCTCTCCCGCCTGCGTTCCGAACGCTCAATCCGTTTGAATCATCATCCGCAAACTGGATTACAAGGTCCAGATTATCGCCGGCGGTTTCCTCTGCATATAAATTGACTTCATCCGACTGTCCCACCCAATGTAAGCCGCCTCGTTTGACCGGGAATCTCACATTCGCATTGCTCGGCCAATTTCCGGTGTCTTCCCAGCTAATTATTGCCGTTCCACTCATTGTGCTTCCGCTGGTTTTTACAACGCCCGTGAGGTCATCCGCGCTGTGCTTATGTTCTTTCGCCGCAACGCCCAGTTTTTCTCTGGCTTCTGTAGCCGTTGCTGCGCCCGTTCCACCGCGTGAAACCGGGAAAATCCCAGTGGTCACATCGTTTGCGCTGTGCTTATGTTCTTTCGCCGCTGCTGAAATATCCGCCGCCGAGATGTTGTGTGGGTTCTTCGCGGAAAGGTGTGCGGTAAAGGCCGCAATCGCCGTGCGGATTTTCCGCAGGATGTTTCCCATCTTCTCACCAGAAGCGATGTTCTGCACATCGTAGGAACCATCTGACTTCGTAATGTAGTCATTTGAGAACACCGGCTGCTGGTTTGCCGGGGTCACATTCGGAACATTTCCAAGTCCGATTTGCTCCGCCGTGACATTGTGCGGATTATTTTTGTCGTTCACATGGTTTTGCAGGTCCGCTTTGCTGGCATAGCCAGAATACTCGCCCAGCGTGGCCGTGACGGTCGTTGCGTCGCCCACTGTCACGACCATGTGGAATGTTTCCTGTACGGTCATATCGCCGCTTTCTGGCGGTACAACAGCAGCTTCACTTCCGGCGTTGGCATACGCATAGAGGATTTCACCGTCATCCGGGTCCGTAGCAAAGATGCCAATTTCCCGTGCAACCAGTTTCGACTGCAAGCCGCTGTTGGTGTAAGTTGATTCCAGCACTGCACAGTTTGCGGACAGCTCAATGCTGTTGATCTGCATATTTGCCATCAGGTGAACCAGCGCTTTCAGCTTTCGCTGCTCTTTCGGGGCCACGCCATCACCCAGCGCAAACTTCGTAAAATTGATTGCGGCTCCGTTCAGCGCTTTCACGATCAGCGCTTTGCCCGCATCTGTAAGGATCAGTTTCGGAAAAAACATGGTTCCTCCTATTCTGTCAGGACATTTTTGTCGGCATCCATCAGCGCATTTCCATCTGCATCTACAAACCAGTCAAATGTTTCTTCTCCACTCACTGTAGAGCCGAACCACTTGCCTACTGTCACGGACGCAAAACCGAAGAAGAGGTCATGCGCTTCTTCCGTGGAAAGTTGCAGCGTGTCCAGATGAGCGCTCGTCCTTTTGACGTGGTGCAGAATATCCAGCAGTTCTTCGATGTCGATAGGCTTTTCTGCGTCGATTTTGATTTGGAAACAGCCGGGCGTTCCGTTGTACTCGAACCACTCCCGCACATACGCCTTGCCGTACATCTCCCGCATAACATCTTCCACAGCTGCCTTTGTGCCGACGGTCATGTAGTACGGAAGCGACGACTTCACCATGCGCCGCTTGGTTTCAATGTTGTAATCCTGCCGGTATCTTGGTGTTCGAAATTGGACCGCTAGAATATCCAGCAGTTCATCCGATGCCCCGTCGATAGCAGTATAGATTTTCGCGTTGTCTGCAAAATCAAGGATCAGCACGGTAAGGTCATGCCATGCGTCCGACAAGGACTTTACTTCCTGCTGGTTTGCAACCGCTTTCGGGAGTACATCCGTCAATCTCGCATCTCGGAGATCAGTCATCTTCCAGTCCTCCGTACACCACGTTGTAGCTTGCCAGCTTTGGAATCTGCGTGTTTGCCACCACAACGTCCGTCGGTGCCGCAATCTTCACCCGTTTTGCTCCCGCGTTTTTGATTTTTGCAATCAGTTCCGCCGGGTCGATGTCTCTGCCCATCGACCGCTGCCACACTTTGTACTCTTCGATCGCCGTATTGACCGCATTCTGGATCGTGATAGCAATTTTGGATTTACTCTGTGCGATGGTATAGGTGACATTGATGCTGTACTCGATCTCGGTCGGAGCTTTACAGTTTACCAAATCCGTCAACGGGCGGCGGGCATCATCTCGTAAGTGCTCCTGCATAGCTTCACAGTCCGCTTTGCTTGGAATCGTGCCGTCTGCCAGGGTGAAATAAATATCCACCACGCAGGGAGATGGACTTTCCACAGACACATCTTTCACATCGTTGCGCCACGCTTTCGCAAAATACTCATACGAGTCCGGAGTCCCCGCACATCCATAGGTAGAGGGAACCAGATAGGTTCTCTCTGTCAGCGAATCATCGCTTTCAACGTCGGTTCCTCCGCTGCTGGCCGTCACGTTGACCGCCGACGCGACATAAGGGATTGGGTCAACCAGCTGGTTGATCTGTCCCTCTTCGATACCGGAGGACTCTGCGCCCTCTTCCAGAGCTTCTGCTTCCACATCAACGCTCTGCGCGCCGGGCGAGATTTCCGCATACTCCATCGTTTCAAAGTAGATTTCGTCTTCCGTTCTTACGCGGGTTTTGGCTGGAATACCAACAGCACCGGGCTGTTTTGCCTCTGCCAGTGTGAAGCGGATCGTCACCGTGGCCTTTTCTGCCTGCCTCCGGGTCAGGCCGTAGTTTCCTGCCAGATTATCCAGATTCTCGTGAGCAGAGTATTTCAAGAGCGTCTGCTTCGGGCCGTTATCAACATACTGCAAAATCTGATACGCAAGCAGCGTCATTTCTTTCAGGATCACCGCTGGAACGCTCGCCGGGTAAAGTGTCGGCGTTTTGCCCGTCGCCGCCTTGACCGACTCGCTGTATCCGCCCTTTGCGATTTCCTCCACTTCTTTCATTGTGAGGTTGTCAATAAAACTGATCTCCGGCAGATTTTTAAGCTGGGCGATTTCAGACACTATGCAACACCACCTTTGGAATCAAAATTCCCTCGCCAACTTTTGAGTCGTCCCACTCAATGCGGGCAACTTCAACGCGGGTCTCATATTTTTTGGTTTTTCTGACAATTTCGGCAGAGATGAGCGCTTTTGCAACAGCAATCGGGCGGTCAACCGCATCTATGGAAATTCCGAAGTTCCGGTCAAGCCCCAGCTCTCCGGCTCTTGTGGAATACAGCACTTTCAGGCATTCGCAGACATCTTCCGCTTCTTCTATGGTCGAAGATTCAAAGACGACCTGTGCAGTTCCAAGCGTCATACATATTCCTCCAAGGTGATCTCAACTTTGCAGCGTACCAGCTTCCCGCCCGCCACAACGCATTCCCATTCTTCCGAGGCATCCGTCATTTTGTACTGGCACATTCCAACCGGAACGCTTCCAATAATCAGGTAATCTACTCTGCCCTCTTCAACCATCTTGTGGATCAGCGCCAGCATAATACACGGTGGTTCTCCAAATCTGGAATCAAGTGTAACTGTGAATTTGTATTTCTTGAGCTTTGCTCCGGTCATCTCGCTTTTGGGCTTTCCGCCAATGACATTGTGCGTTGCCCATTCGCTGCCCGTGCTTCCGCTGATTCCATCAGGCGTAAAAATCCTGCGGCTGCTTACTGAAAAGATCAGCTCGCCGAAACAGCCAATCCACATCTAGCTTCACCTCCTGCCCGGTTACGTCGGCTTTACAGTCTCGGCCAATCCAGACGGATGTAGCGGCGCGGTGTACTTGTGAGTATGGTTTACCAGACTGACTCCCGCGATTTTCGCATCGCCACCGCCGCCGGTGATGTTCACCGTGCTGCCGTCGATGGAAACGGTCGGGGCGCTCATGCTGAGCTTTGTCCCACCCTTGATCTCCACCGTGCCGCCTTGGATGGTCACAGTGCAGCTCCCGACCTTTACGGTCAGCTTACCCTTGACTTCCAGCTCGGCGTTTCCTTCGATTTTTTCAGACTTATTCTTTTTCGTTTCGGACTTTGTGTCGCCCTCATTGTGAAACTCGGCTTTCTCGCCATCGTACCGGATGAAGCATTTCCCAGGTTCATCGTCGAAGTCCTGCCGGAAAAAATTCTGTTCTCCCTGCTGGGGCTTCTCGTTTTCTCCCCAAGTTGTGCCCAGAACAACGCCTTCTTCTTCTCCGTTGGAGTTGTGTGCCGTCACAACGGTTTCTCCCACTTTTGGCATCTTGTACCTATCATTCGCCAGCATCGGGAGCATATCCGTCACACTGTCTTCGCGGTCCTCGTATGTAACTTCCATGCAGCCGGTTTCATAGTCGATGTTTGATACCTTGCCAAATCGTATCGAATCTGCCATCAGGTCACACCTCCAACGTCTGCCACATTGACCCATCCGGTCACATTCTTTCCGACGGGTGTTTTTCCGCAGCGGGAAGCAAGGTTCGTGATCCTGTATCTTCCCGCCACGGCCACGCCATCGTAGAGGTAATACTTGCCGCTTACCTTTCGTACCGGGTTCTTGTCCACGCTGGTATAATAAAGCGGCACGTCCTTTAACATCACCGCCTTACTGACGCTTTCGCTTTTGCTTTCTTCCAGAGCGGAAATCCAGCTGCATTCAAACGTCTGTTCAAGGCCGCTTCGGCTATATTCCAACGTTACCTTGTCGATGAAATACTTACCGGACAGCTTGCCATAGCCCGTAACGTTGATGTTCTGTCCCTCGCATAGCCCAATCTGAGCCAGCGCCAGCTTGAACTTGATCTTCGTCGAGCCATGGTTCGCATTGTCCAGCGCGGCTTGCAGGCGGCGCTCGGCATCGGCCTGACTGGACGCATACTTGGATATGCGCTTTGTTCTTCCGCTTTTGCCGATTTCTGCTCGGATTTTGACTTTCTTTTTCTGGTTGGAATACTCCCATATACCATGTGTATAGGTTCCGTCAAATCCGTCATTGAAGCTGAACGATCCCGGCGCAATATCCGTCCGCTCTATGGTCGCCGCCGCCCCTTTTTTCTTGTAGGCTTCGCGGTCATAGATCCATAGTTTCTTTGAGTACGCTTTCAAAATCAGTCCGTAGTCCTTGCACAGATCATCAAGGAACGAGCTATCGGTTGCTTTTTGCTCCCGCTTCACGATCTGTGCATCCTCTCCATCGAACTCCAATTCAAGAGAATAGCGTCCAGCGATTGTCTGAGCGATTTTCTGAATGCTGGTATTCTTCCAGATAAACTCTCGGTCTTCCTCTGAAAAGCTCGTGTCGTTCGGTTTTGACGTTGCGCTCATCGTCATCGAGCACGGTGCATCGCTGTAACTGATGTCATCGACCGTCATCACTCCACCGTTCATCTGCCCTTCCTGTCCCTCATCCGGCCAGTCATGGGCAAAAATCGTGGCATCCAGCGTTGCGCCTTTCTCCGGCATCCAGTTGTTCAGCCACTTGTCTTCCATCGCATTGATGGTGACGCTCAGGCTGTCGCTGCTGTCCGCCGCATTTCCGTCATGGGAAATGCTTTCAATATCGGCTTCGATGTCAGACGTAATGTCTTTCTCTTTGTAAACCAGCTTGACGCTTGCCCTTCTCGGTTTCATGCGTTCTCCTTCCATGGCGGTAGGCTGCCGCTCTGCTCTGCTTCAAGCTCCGGCGTTTGCAAAACAACACCGGCGCCAAACCGGAACGTTCCGATCTGCTCCGGGTTTGCTTGCATCAGGACATCCGCACAATACTCATCCCCATAGACTTTCTTTGCGATGGTGTCCCACATATCGCCGCTGGCCGTTATGTATGGCATAGTTCATCACCTCATCCGCCGTAGGCTACCCTGCGATGTTTTTTCCACCAGCGTTCCATGAACTCCTCAAACAGCCGGTACAGCTCTTCCACCTTGCGTCGTGCTTCCGCCGGGTCCATATCGCCGGAGAACGTGATGTTCGGCGAGAATACGATCTGTGGCATATCACCGCCGCTATCCTCGTTGTTATTCACACCCAGCATCTTACCGGCCATCTTCCAGATGTCGATATTCTGCTGGCGCACTCCGCGCTGAAAACTGATGATTGCTTCCGTTCCGGCTTCGCCCGCAATGGACGGTCCGGTAGTAAAACCGCCCTGTGCAAACTTCGGCATGGCAACTTCGGCCAGGTTAAACCCAACCGTTTTCCCTCCAATAGCCGGAACCCAATCCGGGACCGTAAAGTGGAATCTGTTCATTGCCCGGATGATGGCATTTACCACATTGATCGTTGTCGAGACGATTCCCTTGATGAGTCCGATAATGCCCATGATGACCGGCTCCACAATGGGTAAGAGTGTCTGGACAATGCCGACCACAACTTTGATAGCGTTGACCAGCGTTGTGCCAATAAGGCCAACCAGCATAGACAGCACCGGCACGACCGCCGGGAGTCCCTGATTGATTACGAAGTCGAACACATTCACCAGCAGAGGCTTGATGTGGTTTACGCCTAGATCGACCAGTTGGTTGAAAATCCCAACGACCGTAGAGATCAGAGGGATAAATGTGCCGAACACCTGTCCGGCTCCTTCGCCAAATGTTTTTGTGATGAAGCCCTGGATTCCTGCCAGCCCCTCCGGAGAGAACGCTTTTTGGAGCGTTCCGGCCACATTCTGCACCACGCCTACAAATCCGTCGAACATGGCAACGCCCTGTTCGCCGAACGTGTTCTGGATAATGCCGCGAATGTTGTCGAGGTTGTCGCCCAGCAGGCTCACCAGTGCGACGATCGTGCCAATAGCAAGGATGAGCGGAGCGGTTGAACTGAGCATTCCAAGGAACACTTTGCCCATTGCAAGGAACGGTGAAGCCGCGCCTTTTGCGATGCCGCCAACGTTCAGACCGTTCTTTCCGAGTATTGTACTTGCGCCTGCTCTCGTCACATCCAATGCTTGCCCAAAAGCGCCCTTACCATTGAGACGACTCCTCAAAGACGCGGCTTGCATTGCGGCTGTGGCATTCTGGGGCAAGTTGCTCACATTGGCGTTCCAATTTGCTTCCGCCAGACGGAATGCCAGCAGTTTCTTATTTGCCCATTTTACGGGCGAACTTACCCTGCGCCCCATCTTTGCCGCGCCCGCTCCCCACGACTTTTCGCCAAAAGAAAATAGTTTTGCAACGCCTTGAACGCCTTTTTCTATTTTCGGTGCGGCGATCATGCCGCCCCAAGCCGTAGCGATTGCACCGACCGTTCCGACTACCTTTTCCCCATTGTTGGACAGGTAGCTGAACAGCTGTTCTACTTTGGGCATGATCTTGTCAATGCCCGCCAGCGCACTGTCCATCATGCTGTCCAGTTTTGGGGTAATTTCCAACATGAAGTTTTTTGCATAAGGGAGCAGCCTTGTTCCGATTTGCTGCGCAAAGACCTGCACTTTGTTGGATGCGATTCCGAACATATCATTCCAGTTGTCAATGCTGGTTATGAATGCGCGGTCTGTAGCTCCATCCACATTTTGCAGTTCGGCCAGCTTTGCTTCGTAGACATCCATGTTGTTCAGGATGCCTTGAGCCGCTTTCAGATCGCGCATAGAGAACAGCGCCGCAAACTTCGTTGCGTCTCCGCCGGTGTATTCTCCCAGCTTCTTGATGGTTCCGCCGATGCCCTCTGTCTGCACCATTGCGTAGGCCGACTCGTAGCCCAAGCTTTTTACCGCTTTCGCCAGTGCAGTGGATGGCTTCAGCATTTTGTTGAACAGCGTGTTCAGTGCCGTACCCACGGTATCCGTACTGCCGATCACGCCAGTCAGCGAGGCGAATCCTGCATATAGCTCTTCCTGCGAAACGCCCAGCGCTGCGGCAGAGCCGGTTGCAGACTGGATTGCATTTGCCAATTCCGGCATGGTGGTCTGGCCGAGTCGAATGGTTTCAAAAGACAAGTCCGCCACATGAGCAACAGCTTCCGCCGATGTGTCGCTGTACGCTTTTGTAACTGCGGCCAGCGCATTCACGGTGTCCACCGTCTCCGCCCGTCCAGCGATTGAAGCCTTTACGGACGTTTCCAGAATTTTCGCCGTGTCGGCGGTATCCTGAAACGCCGAAATGACCTGATAGGAGCCTGCGGCGATTTCGGTCGATGCTCTTCCGGTGGCACGGCTGATGTTCATGACGTCCTGCGTCAGCTCTGCCGTGCGGGCGGCGGTCTGTTCCGTCGTGCCTGTCAGCAGCGTTCGGGTCTGTGCCATTGCCTGTTCGAGGTCTGCGGCCTGTTTCCCGCAGTACCCCATCACGCCAGTAACAGCAGTTGTCACGCCGACGAGGGCAGCAGCAGATGTCTTCGCAAAAGTGCTCATTCCCCGCGCCAGCCCGGATGTCTGGTTCTGTGCAGTCTTGATGGCTTTCGACAGAGACGAATCCACCTTGCCCGCGATCCTGATGCTGAGTTCTAGTGCATTGCTTTTCGCCATTGCTCTTGCATCTCCTGTATGTCTTTGCAGGTTTCAAGAAATTCCATTACCGGCATTTCCAGAAAGAAGTCCATTCCGGTGTGCGTTGCCCCAGCTGCTGCAATGGCGAGTTTGCGGAGAGCTTTTGCCCCGCCGCTTACTCGAAAAAAGATGCAGCGTTCACCGTACTGCGCACCTTGGCCGCATCTTTCAGCGGCATCCTGGTGAAAAATTCGATGGGTTTGCCGGTGGCGCGGGCAGCCAGTGCGCAGGTGTACACGAAGAAATTCTTCATGTTTGCGGAATAGACACCGGTTTTCAGCACCTCATTCTCCGCCGCCGACACATCCTTGCTGGTCAGCTCTTCCACGCCGGACAGGTCGATGACGCTTACCGTCTCGCCGCCGTATGTGTAAGGTTTGTCAAACTCCACAACGTGGTTTTTTGCGTCATTGCCGTCGGCAGAAAAAACGCTCTGCACGGCAGTGCGAACCTTTCCGCTGAGTCCGATGCCCATGCCGTTGAAAAATTCCACCGGCTGCTTTGCCGCCAGCGCGGCAATTTCGTCGATGAATGCCTGCGATGCTTCCGGTGCATAGATGACCACCGTATCCTCGCCAGAGCCGACGACATTCTTCTGCGCTTCAATGGCATCCTGCATGGTCAGCTCTTCCAGACCAGACAGGTCGATAGTCTTGTATTCCTCGTCTTCAAAGAGGTACGGCTTCTTCGGTTCGATCACGAGTTCCTTGTTCATGGAGATTTTCCTTTCTTTCCAAAAAATCAGCCACCCCGGACTTCCGAGGTGGCTGTCTATCAAATCATGGCGTTAATATCCGCCAGCATATCCTTGCCGTTCACGCGGTAAACATTGTTGAATTTGTCAATGGCGATCAGCTCTTCACTGGCGCATTCCATCTTGTAGCGGACCGTCTCGATGGTGACGCTTGCCTCCATCTGACCGCCCGCTTCCAGAGAGCCGCCCTTGAAGCCTTTAATCATGCCGCCCTCGACGATTCGGAGCTGCTTCGTCGCTTCGCCGCCGGACTTCAATGCGACCTGCGTTGCGCCGCGATAGATGAGCTGCACATCCATACCCTGTCGCAACAGCAGAGCCATGTCTTTTCCCAGCAGCGTGAGCGGAATCTCATGTTCCGTTGCCTCCCACTGGCCGGGGGTCGGGCTGTCAACCTCACCGCTGATACCAGCGCCAGACATGGTGGAAGTCTTCATCTTAAACTCAGGGGTCTCCACCTTTCCGGTGGTTCCGATTCTCGTGCCCTGCGTATAGATGTTATACGCTACGATCTTATCAGGGATTTCTGCGTTCATGGATCACCCCTCCTTTACGAAGCCATAGCAGTTGCAATGGCATTGATGTCAAACTCCACAACGCCCTCAATGTCCTCTGCCGGAAGATACATCGCGACGTACTTATGGAAGTACAGCTTACCGTCAGCCAGCGTCTGCGCCGTATTCTCGCTTTCGAGATAGACCATCTCGTACCGGGCACAAATCTGGCTGGAAATGTAGCTTGCACCGAGGACGTTCTGCTGCTCAATAATAGCTTCGCGCAGGCGCGGGTTTGCCCGCATATCCACGTTGCTAAAATTGGACAGGATGAAGTTGTTGTCATCATAGCTCATAAAGCGGCGGGCAGAAATAAACCGGTCTTTCGGGTCCGTGTTGGACGGATACGCCACGGTATTATTGCCCCACAGCTTGAACCCGTTGAAGTTCAGGAACGTCACGACGCCAACGCCGTTGACATAGTTTGCCTGATCCAGGTCGAGATAGAGTTCTTTTCCATCCTCCGTGCAGATGGCCGTTGCGCTGACCGCGATGTTGGACATGGGCGGCATGGGAACGCCGTCGTTCTCTGCGTCCTGCCGTGCGATGTACGCCGCTGCGAATGCGCTGGGGCTGTACATCACATCGCCCACCTTCGGGCATCCCCAGACCGCTGCGCAGTTGGGAGAATTGAGCGCCTGCTTCGTCTTCTGCTTGAGAACATCGGTGTACTTCTGTGCACCGGTGGCAGAGCTGTCCAGATCGACCCAACAGAACATCCGCCAGATGCCGTTCAGCATCGTGGTCTTTGCTTGCATGATAGCCGCGCAGGTTGCATCCTTGCTGAACCACGGTGCGATCAGATTGCCCGGAACCATACCGAGCTTCGGGAAAATCTGGCGCAGAACTTCCATGCCGGTCTCCTTGCCGTCTGCTGCCACGCCGCCGACAATTTCCGCACCTGTGATTTTCTCCGGGGCAATGCGCTTGCCAGAAACCGTGACCTGCGCCTTGCCCGCGCCCTTGCCGGTGGGCAGGATCACCAGCGTCACCGTGCCGTCATCGTTGAATGCAGCAGTATAGTCCGTGCCGTTTTTCAACGTCACGTCATCTGCCTTGACCAGCAGCTTGTCCAGCAACAGGCCGATGGTTTCCAGTTTCACCATGCCATCGTTGACTTGCATGGAGCGTTCCACCACATCGGCGGTATGCTCCGTCTTAGACGGGTCCAAGACGTTGATAAGAATCATCGGGGACACATTCACGATCTTAAACGCCGCAGACACCGCATCGCAGATCGTGTAATTTTTGAAGTCAGTGCTGTAGCCTACCGCGCTCTTCGCCTCTGCCATCGTATGTGCCAGCAGCGGAACATTCGTTGCGTGGTAAGGATCGTCCGCCATGTTCACCGGGGCCGTTCCGACTACGACGATAACGCCCGCATCGCTTTCGATAGGGGCTTTGACAGTGGACGGAATTTCGCTCATGTATACGCCATGTCGATATGCCATCGTTGTTCCTCCTTACAGCTCTGCTTTGAGCTGTTCATAAATGACTCGTTCCGCCGTCTTCGGCTGGCCCGGAACGTCCGGGCGCTCCATGCGCTCGCGAGTCTCTGCGACCTTATCATAGGGAACGATAAGGTTCTGTACCGCCGGGTGCTGCTCGATCAGCCGCAGCATCGGCTCCGGCAGCTCTCCGATAAAAGACGTGTACTGTCTTGCAACGCCGCGAACGGACGGGCCGCAGTACACGCGCACAGTTGTCGTTTCTTTCGCTTTCATCATATCATTTCCTTTATTTCCGGGTCGATTTCGGGTGTCGGGTTTGGCACAGTGCACTTCATCTGCACTGCTCCGAAATAATATGGGTGGTAATCATCTTCTGACATCTTCCCCTTGATTTCGCCCTCCACTGTACAGGCTTGTCCAAACGTCGGTCTTGCTCGAAACCTGCGCATAATGGCATATTCGATGTTCAGGACGTCGCGGTATCCCTGCCGCTGTAAACCCTCGTCGTATGCGCAAATGTACATCGTCACCTCTACCGTCATCGGTTTGTCTCCGACAGGAGAGGTTGTGTCTCCAAGCTCAGTGATGATGTATGGCGAGCATGCCGCCGGGAGGTCTACTTCGTAGTCGGAGCCGGTATCTATGGGCAAATTTTGCTCATAGAAATTCAGCTCTTTTTCTCCGCCCGGTCCGCAGTATTTCTTTCCCTTGAAGTATTCCTTGAGCGTCTGGTTCAATGCAATCTGCATCATATACGGAGTCATGGCAAGCTGTTCACTCATTTTCTGGCTCCTTTCTTTGCCGCTCTTGCAAGCGTTTTCTGAATCGACGTTTCAAGTTTTTTCTCCAAAGTGTCCTGTACCTGCGGCTCGACCTGCTGCCATATCACATGGTGCATTGCTGCCGCCGACGGGCTTCCCATGGTCTGAAGCTGTTCTACGATTCCGTCTTTGTTTGTCCAGCGTGGTGCGCCCGATTTCACCGTAACCTTGCTGTCGCTTTCTACTCCAATTTTTCTCTGGACCATTCCGACGTGTCCGCTCTTGAATTGCAACAAAAACCCCTTGCTCAGTTTTCCTTCTTCGCCATCCAGCGGGTGCATTCCTCCTGCCCTCAGAACTTTTGCTCTGAAATGCTTCGGTGCGTTTGCCACATTTCCGCCCACAAAAGATTTGTGTGGAACGACCTTGAAATAGCCAAGGTCATTCTTCATCGCATCTTTCTGGGATGGTCCGCCGATATGCAGTTCTGCTCCAAGGTCAGACACTCGCGCTCTCTGCCTGACTTTCAAGTCGTTCAGGTGCCGACGGCCTGCGCCATTCACCGCATAACGGTGTTTCGCTTCCCGGATCATCGCCTTGCGGGCATCTTTTGCAGTCTCATTGACCGCGTTCCGGATCACCAGCGGGGCTTTCTGTGGAATGCTTCCAAGCGCTTTCGCAATCTCTTTTTCTCCGATAAGTTCTATCGTGAGGTCGTCGGCGTTGTACCGTGTATAGCTCATTGTCGTCTCCGGTCTATGGTCATCACGTACATTCCTTGCTGCTCGTCGAAGTCTTGGATATAAAGCGTCATCTCGTCCACTCGGATAGGATTTCCAATTTTGGGTATCCTGCCATAATCCTGTTTCTTGACGTACAGCTTTTTGCTCGTGGAGTAAATCGCCGTGCCGTAGCTCTGGCGAACGCCGCCCTCCCAGTGACCGCCCGCTTCTTTCAGCGTGTCATTGCAGATCACCGCCCTCATCGGCTTCCCGTCGATGGTATGTTCTTCTGCAAAAATGTCGTCATCCAGGAACACGGCATCAACGTCCTCTTCGAGCAGCTTTTTGAAATCTGACATTGGCGTTCCTCAAAAAATCTGCTCCCCGCCGGGTATTGGCAGGGAGCATTCTCTTTAGCAGACCTCAGCCACCAGCCAGCTGTCCACCTTGTCGGGGATGGGCAGCGGGTGAGACTGAACTTCCATCATGCGGCGGTCGGGATGATGCTCAACATAGGAGCGCAGCAGACGGGCAGTCTGAGCGCTGACCCACTGCTGGGAAGCATCGTCGATGTAAGTGCACAGGCCATAGCCCAGCAGGTAGTTGGGCGCATGGTTGATGAGCAGCACCTTATTGTCTGCGACGAGGGGATGGGTAGCCGGGTGCTCCGGATCGGTCCAGTCGTCCAGATAGTGCTCATCGTAGCAGTAGATGTCCAGAGCAGGGTCGTTCAGATGGCCGTAGTAGGTCAGACCGTTCGGGAGCTGCTTGACATTGATTGCGCCGTAGCCGTAGTTCTTGGTGTCGAGGCGGCTGCGGATGTCAAGGTCGGCGAGGAACAGGCCCAGCGCTTTCCAGCCCATGACGCACATATCGACATTGGCAAAGCCATTCACGGCAACCTCGTGCTTCCAATCGCGGAGGTTGTCCGCGATTGCCGCCTTGTTACCGCCCCAGACTTCCGTGCCGGTCAGCTTCTTCTTGTTGGTGAATCCGAAGTCCACGATCTCGTTGACGCCCTCGCCGACAATGGGAATCTGGCCGGTCATAATGGCCTGTGCGCACATCCACTCTTCGCGGCGGATCACGGAATCATTCAGACGGTTATACTCTTCCACCTGCTTCTGCGCTGCCCGCTGTGCAGGAGTCATGCCGCTGTACATCTCTTCGCCAGGCAGACGGTTCATAAGCTGGTCCGCGGTCGTGATGTCATAGGGGTTGATGAGGGGCGGCTTATAGCTCAGAGTCTCGTAACCGGCAGAACTCAGCACCTTTGCGCCATTGCGCGGATGCACGAATGCAGCCATGCGGCGGTCGCCCTTGACCAGATCGAAGTCAATGGCCTTGGTCGGGAAAACATGGACATTGGTGAAAAAGGTATCGCGGAAAAAGGTGTACACCTGGGGTGCAAGGCGCACAACTTCGGCAAGGTATCGCGGGGTATAGATATTCACTTCATTCGGCATATCGTTGTCCTCCTTTTCTTACTTCAGGAAAATGCCAATGTTGCGGAACGCCACTTCGAGTGAAGCGGCAGTCACGCCAGTTTCCAGTGCCAGCCGGTCGGCAAAGAACTCGCCGGTCAGGTAGATCACAGCATCTTCGCCGGATTTGAAATCCTCGGTAGCGATGCCGTACAGGCCGTTCGTACCGTCTGCCTTTGCCACGGGGGCCGCCTTGCCGGAGCTGTCCAGCTTGACCGGCGCACCTGCTTTCAGGGCTGCGGCAGCTTTCTTGACGGCAGTAGTCACTCGAATGTCCGTGCCTGCCAGCAGGTATTCCGGCTCGCACGAGAACTTCTCAGGCGTAAGATTCATGCTCATAACAGTTCCTCCTTACTTCTTTTTGCCGATGGAACGCAGGGCATCCAGATAAATGTCGGTCTGGCCATCGCCGCCGCCCTGCACACCGTTCGCGCCGCTGTTCTTTGCATCGTCGTGCAGGGCCTCGACATGGTTCTGCGCCTGCTTCTTTGCAGCCTTGGCGACTTCCTTGGCATACGCGGTAGCATCCATCGGGTGCTCACCGTAAAGAGCGTCCTGCATGGTCTGCTCCATGCCGGGCAGCGTCATGTCCTGAATGTCCTTGATTCGGGCACGCTCCCGGTTGATGGCGTCGATGGCAGCATCCTTTCTGATCTCATTGACCATATCCGGGTACGCTTTCATCAGGTCGTCCTTGTTTTTGATTTCCATTGCTTCTTCCTCCTGTGTTCCGGTCTGTCCCGGATTATTTGTGGCATTAGAAAAGCCGCTGGGTGTTTTTGCACCCATGCGGCTTTTGACAAAATCAGGAGCCTTATCGAACGGCAGGCCCATGCCGATGCTGTTCACGAACAGCACTCCGTTTCGGTTTTCTACCACGGCATCTGACTCTTCATCGTCCACCTCGTCCACAAAGCCATTTTCTTTAGCCTGTGCGGCAGTCCACCAGTTCGTTTCGTCCATCCATGTTCCGCACTCGTCCTCGCTCCTGCCGGTCTTTTTGGCGTAGAGCGTGACGATGTTCCCCCGGATGGTGTCCAGAGCTTTCAGGCAGTTGCGCATATCCTCTGCGGTAAGGTAATCGCACACGCCCATGCTGGGCGGATGCACCATGTAGCTCGCATCTGCCGCCGCCACAACTTTATCAGCATGGCAGGCAACTATGGTAGCTGCACTGGCGCACAGGCCGTCGATGTGCGCAATGACCGTGGCGCTGTTGCGTTCCAACATATTGCCGATGGCTTGCGCGGCGAACACATCGCCGCCGCCGGAATTGATGTAAACCGTGATTTCCTTGACATCGCCCAGAGCAGCAAGGTCATCCGCGAACTTTTTCGGAGTTGCAGTATCGTCCCACCAGCTCCGTTCTGCAATGTCGCCATAGAGAAGCAGCTCTGCTTTCTCATCGCCCTCCGCCAAATTGCGGAACTTCCAGAATGGCTCACTCTTTGCCTTGAGCGGCGTGGTCGCCGTTTGGTTGACGATCCTGTACGGTTTCGCCATTTGCAATGTCGTCCACCTCCTTTTTCTGCTTTGCTTCGATGAGCCGCTGGCGAATGTTCATCGCATAGTTGCCGCCGTTCATCGTCGCTGTTTCCTGATCTGCGGTCGAGAAACCCGCGCCAACGCGCTTCACCGCAGCGTCCACTTCCTGCACAGGGTTCAGGTTGGTTCGTGCCGGTCCATTCCAAGTGCAGGAAGTATAGGCTTTCTTGATAGCCGGGTCTATGAGGAACCCCGGCGCATTGATACGCCCAGTGGCGACCGCCTCCGTCATCCACTCTTCATAGATAGGCTGACAGAAATCATCCACAAACCAGCTTCGCATCATGTCGCAGGTCCGCCAAAATTCATTCAGCGCGCCACGCGCTGCACTGTAACTCGCCGTGAACTGCTTCATAAGCACTTCGCTCGGAATTTCCAGTGCCGACGCGATCTGCCGGATGATGGCCGTCGAGAACGCATCGAAGCCGGTATTGGGATGTTTCGGGTCCGCGAATTGCACTTCCTCGTTCTCGTCAAGGTCGATGATTGCACCAGCGGCCAGCTCGATGGTTCCGCGATCCTGCGCGTCGATTTGCTGGTTGGGCGGGATCACCTCACCCAGCGGACGGCCAAGGGACGGCGTTTTCTTCGAGATAAAGACCGTGAACATGGCGCTGATGACCGCTGCCGTGATTTCCGCGTCCGTGTATCGTCCCAGCTGCTTGAGAGCTTCCAGCACCGGTGCAAGCATTGGAACGCCTCGCCGCTGTCCAGAACGTTCCCGGTTCATAATGTGCAGGATGTTCCGCCGTCCCGTCGTTTCGCCATAGGCTTCCACGCGCTGCCACTTCATCGGTTCCGGCATCGCCGCCATGCTCGAAAGTGGATGCTGATTGCAGATCCAGTAAGCAAGAACCATCCCGCTTTCATCTGTCTCAATGCCCTGCACGATGCTTTCAACTGCTCGGTCGTCCACAACGCACGGAAACAATCGGTCGTCCAAATCCGGGCTGCACACTCGGTCCGCTTCAACGAGCTGCACCCGCAGATCATACGGCTGGCCGATATTGTGCCGCATGGGCAGAACTGCGAAAGCGTCACCGTTCATCATGTAGGCAAGGAACGCAAGCTGTTGGAGCTTGTAGAAGTTGTCCACCCGGTCAGCGTCGCACATCGGGCTGTCTGCCCACAGTGAAAATTCCCGTAGAATCTGCATTTGCAGGGTGTTTGCCTGCTCCGGTGTCATGCCCAGAAACTCCGCGTCGATCTGTGGTGACGGGGTCAGACCGCCCGCCACCACGTTTGTTCGCATGGTCTTCAGCGCACCGGTCGCAATGGGAACGCCCATGTAAGCGTCGCGGCTCCGTTCCCGCAGGGTCTTGAGGTTGTCTTCGATGTCGCTTTTTGCATCGCCGCCAGCAAACTGCCAGCCGCGCATCGACTTCTTGGTCGTGCTGGCTCCATAGTTTCCGTAGCCGGAATTGACAAATTCGAGGCTCTGCCTTGCTACTGTGCGGCGCAGGGCGCGTTCCGGGGAGACGATGGCAACCGCCCGGTCTATGAGGTTCATTTTTGCCATGTCGCCCTCCGTCAGATGTCACGCGGCACAAAGCGGTACATTCGGTTGCGCCCGCTCTGTTCTGCCGCTTCCAGCTCTTTTACCTTGTTGTTCCAGTATTCGATTTCACCGCGAACCGTATAGAGGTCAGCGCGGGTCAGGCGGCGGTCGCCGATGGAGTAGCCCTGCCCACTGGCAATTTTCTCTTCGGCTTCCATCCACGTTTGCAGCTTTGCTTCCGCCTGCTCTTTTGTGATACCTGCCATTTATCCGATACCTCCCGATACGATCCTGCGCCCAGCTTGGCGCTGTGGCGTTTGCATTTCCATTTCTTCCTCCGGGTTTTCCAACACGGGGTTTGCGATTTCCAGTGCGGCCAGCGCATAGTCCCGGCAGTCCAGTGGCTCGTTGCGGTGGTAGTTCGGGTCTTTCAGTTCCCATGCCGTAGATGGTCGGCCCTTCTTCCACCGGATAACCTGCTTCTCTGCGGTCAGCCCCTTGAAGTAAACTTCATCATATCCTGCCGCTTCGTTCAGCGGGAAGTGGCAGTAGTTCGGTCCCTCGGCCTGCACGTTTAATCTCTGGTATACCATCGTCTTGCCATTGTCAACACCAATGGTGTACAGCGGAACGCCGACGCGGTTGCCGGTGCTCGGCTTCGAGACAAACGGCGTTTCTGTGCCGCCGCGTCCCTTGATGGCGTAGACATGGCGATAGAACCGGTCAAGGCAGAAACGATACACGGCATCCGTGTGATGTCCGCCGGTATCCATTGCCGCCGCCAGAATGTCCAGCACTACGCCGTCCTCTCTACGCCAGCGCGTTTGCAGGAAACGGTCAAGGTCTTCCCAAATCTGCGGCTTGAGCGGGTCGCCGTATATCTTCTGATACCGAATGCCCCAGCTCTCTTTTCCGACGCCCCAGCCAACCAGTTCTAGCTCAAAGCGGTCATCCTGCACGTCGATACCGCAGGTGAGCACCAGCACTTGCGCCGGAACGGTGGCAGGGTACATCTCGCGGCGGGACAGTAGGGCCATGTCGTCGGCAGTTTCGCCGCGCTCTTCCCATGTCTCGCCCAACTTTGTGTTGACCCAGACTTTCATCAACTCCGGGTTGCCGTGGTCCAGCGCTTCCTTGGCGGAGAGAAACTCCGTCACGATGTTGGACCATGCGCAGAAAGAAGATGCCAGCACATTGAGGTGGAACCCTCGGATTTCCCGTTCCGGGTGCAGGGCGGCATACCGGCCTTTCTTGCCCTGTGCTTTCCACCGGTATTCACCGGCAATGCAGCCGCAGGATTCGCACCGGTACTGCACACCACCTCGCGGCCAGTGCTCCCGGTCGAACACCACGTTTGCCCAGACCATCGGCTGGTACTCGCCGCATTCCGGGCATGGTACAGTCCACTCTTCCATCGTGCTTTCCAGCCAGGCATCTTCAATGCGGCTGTCGCCTTTGATGGTGGGCGTGGATACCAGCACCGTTTTCTTATCCCAGAACGTCGTCTGACGAGTCCGTGCCAGATTCAGCGGGTCGCCCTCAGTTCCAGCACTCTTCGGGTAGCGATCCACCTCATCGGCCAGAACGATCTTGATGGGACGGCTTGCCAAGCCCGCCGGGGAGTTTGCGCCAACGATGGTCACGTGCCCGCCGGGGAATGTTTTCTGCATGATGGTGTTGCCCGAAAACCGGCTCTTGGCATCCATCTTTTTCCGCAGCACAACGGTGTCCCGGATCATGGGAGCCAGCCGGTCTTTGGAAAAAGTCTGTCCCATCTCCACCGTCGGCTGCAATACCAAAATCGGAGCCGGATTGTAGTCGATGTTGTAGCCCAGCACGTTCAGGATCACTTCCGTTTTGCCCACCTGCGAAGAGGACTTGAGCACCACTTCGTGAACGTGGGGGTCGCTGATGGCATCCATGATCTCGCGCAAGTACGGTGCGTTATCCGTGCGCCATCTGCCCGGACGAGCACTGGCCTCCGGGGACATCCGCCGAAACTGGTCTGCCCACTCACTGATCGTCAGCTTCGGGGGCGGTTTCAGTTTCAGCAGCACCCGTGTGAACAGTTCCAGCACATTCGGGTCTACTTCGATTTTTCTTTGATTTTTCTCTTCCATCTTTGACGCACCTTGGCATCGGGCAATAAACCTGCTCTTCGTTCAGGACATAGCCCCATTGGCAACCGGCACACGGATTTTTATTCCGTGTCCGCTGCTTTTTCTTCTTCATCCGCTTCACCTTCCGCTTCAGCCAACGCCTCTTCGACATGGCTCAAGGTTCCCAGAGTTTCCTCAAGTTCCGCTTGGATTAGGTCTTGTATCTGCTGCTGGTCCCCTTCCAGCGATGCTACAGCAGGAGCCAGCTTTTGCGGCAGGGCAAGGATGCGGGAGCGGAAGTTCATTATCACTGTGGAGTAGGTTTTTTCCACACTGCCCACTTCCAGCAATTCTGCTTTCCGCACTTCGTTTTCCATCTCTGCTGCTTCACGCTTTGCCTTGGTCAGCTTGGCGCGTTCTTCATTCAGGACGGCTTTGCTACCAGAACCAATGTACTTGATGTATCGGCTCATGGTGTCGATGAGGTCATACAACCCCGGACGCTTTTCCCGGATAACGCCCTCGTCCCGGAGCTGACGCACCCGGCGTTCTGTGAGGTTGAGGTACTGCGCCACGACCTTACTCGTGTAAAGGGTCATCCGCCGCATCCTCCTCTTCATCCTTGATTTCCACTCTGCCGGTCGCCCTCAACCGTAGCAGTTCCAGCTTTTCCTGTTCCAGCTTCATGCGGGTATCGTTCTCTTCTGCCTGTTGAATCTTCCCGATGATGGCTGCAATGCGGCCTTGGATTTTGTTCAGAGCTTCTTGCAGGTGCATCTTGCGGGTAAAGGCAGATTCTTTCGAGTACATTCCCATGTTCTGCTGTACGCCGTCCCGCTTCTTGCCATCGACTTTTCCGGGGACGCGCATATCCAGCAGAGTGCTGGTATACAGCTCCTCCGGGTCAGCATCTTCCAGCACGGTGATCTGGTCGAGTATCCGCTTCTCCTGAACTTTCAAAATCCCCAGTTCTTCCCGCAGCGCCTCGACGGCAGACTTTGGGGTTTCGTCCATGATGAGCAGTTCGTCGTCTGTAAGCTGGTCAAAGAACACTGCCGCGTACCCGCCGTGCGTCCGGGCGTTCTGGTTCCTGGGCGGTGCGCCGCCGGTGTTGCCCATGGCGTTTTTATTCTTTGGCTGCCCGCCACGCGCCCGCTTGGGCGGCGGCTTCATCTCGTCCCACTTGTCCACAGACTTCCAGCGGCGCAGAGTGTCGTACTTGACCCCCAGCTCTTCCGCCAATCCTTGCAGACTTACTTCCTCGCCGTCCCGCCGTCGGCTCAAATACGCCTCGCGGGCGGCATCTCTTTTGTCGCTCCGCCTTGGCATTGTTTTTCCTCCAACAAAAAATGCCCCGCCGTGCAATTCCGGCAGAGCATTTATTCTGTGTCGTCACCGACACGCAGGGATGAAAAAAGCCCCACGGCATCACTGCCGCAGGGCTTCGTCTAAAATCCACTGTACCAATTATACCACAAAATCAGTATCATGGAGTATCATCTTTTGATTTTGGCCGTTTTTTGACCCCCACCCACCTTTTTTCCGGCCAGCCGCCGGAAGTGGATTTTTTGATTCAAAAACTAGCAAACTTTTGCGCTGTTGGACCCGCTATTACGCGGGCGCGCGCTCACAGTACCTCGCGCGGGCGCGGGGTGCTCATCGGGCGGGCCGCGCCGGTCGGGGCGGGCAGGGCGGCGGGCTGCTGCTGGCTGCTGTGTAGGGCATCGGGGCCGGAGATCGGGAGCGGTGGCGGGGCGCTGGCTGCTGCTCATCTGGCGGGCGGCGTCCTCATCGGGGCGGCGCTGAGGTCTGCCCAGGGCGAACCAATCCGCAGCGCGGCGGTATGATCCAGCACAGCGAAGGCGGGGCGGCATCGTGGGCGGGGCGCTGCTGGCGGAGCCGGAAGAAAAAGAAAACAGGCAGGGCGGGCCGTGTGGCCTGCTCTGCCTGTTGTGCTGTCTGACGCTGTTCTCTCTTCTCAGCGGCGGCGGGGTCGTCCAGCGTGGGCGACGCTGCCGGAGGGGTCAGATTCTACACCTAACGGCATATCGCCCCACAGGTAACGGTGAACCAGGATATATGCCGCCCCAGTAACCCCCTATAGTCCCCCTTCTTCCCCGCTCTTCGGCTCTGGTTCCAGTGTGAGCGGCTGGCCCTCCGCCGTCATCCGCTCCCGGACGGCCTGCAAGACATACCCTTGCAAGCTCTGCCCAGCAGCAGCAGCGGCGGCGCGGATCGCGGTCCCGTCCGCCTTGATCGGCCGCAAGCTGATGTAATCGCATTTTGCATTATACGCATCATTTGCGTTTCTTCTGGCTTTTGATACTGGCATTTTCTTTTTCTCCCTTCGTGCATTATATCAAGATAATTATACAAAATGGCCCACCTGAACGCAACAGTGCAATTTGCACAATGCACTCAACAGTGTTTTGTGCAAAAAGTAGATTACACGCAACAGTGCTTGACAACTCAGCCGCTGTTGTGCTACAGTGTAGCCACGGCAAGCGACACGCAACAGTGCAGCAGCGAGCCGAACAAAATCAACGATTGCAGGAGGATTTTATTATGCGTAAATTCAACAAAATCATCACCACCGCCGCAATGGTCGCCGCCATCCTGGCAGGCTCCACCCCGAAAGCCGCCGCCTGCTCCTACACCGTCGGCCCCCTGGGCCGCTATATCGCCCCGGCTCAAGTGCTGGGGATGTACGCCACCGATGACGGCGCGGTTGAAGTCTGGTGCAGCGACCTGAACGACGGCGACGACTGGTATTTTCTGGCGGATGCCGAAACCGATCTGCGGATTTATGACCGTGTCCAGCTTGTCGTTGATGCAAACGGCACACCGAACGACTACGCCGACGACCGCGTTGTCGATGCGCTTTACTGCCACGACTGCGAGAACGTGGACGACTAACCCCGCCGGATACCTTGACGGGCCGCACCGTAAAGCGACCCGGTCCCAGTCGAAAGACACACAACACCCGCCGCCCAGGGCAAAGGGCAGAAAGAAAGTATATGGTGAACACATACGGCATGAAGATGCACGGACTCAAAAAGGCCGCTGGTGAAACAAAGGGCCTCAGCTACTACCGCGGCGATTACGTCCAAATCAGCTATGATCGCAGCGACGGCGAAATCTTGACCAACTATCACGTCAGTACTAATAGTTGGAGCGAGTACCACGACCCGCAGATCATCACCGTTTGCAATGCACGTTCCCCCATGACAATGCAGCAGATTGCCGACGAAATCGTTCTTTCTCTTTCATGGTAACACGTTCTTTTTTCGGACACCTCAGCAGGGCCGCACCGGACAAAGCGACCCAGCCCCACACCCGGCACACCGCCGGGACAATTTGAGAACTGAATACAGGAGGTTTTACCATGAGAAACAACGATCTTATTGCAACCGCCGTTTGTGCCCAGTACACCCCCGAACAGCTGCATAAGCTGGCCACCCACTACTACACCGCCGACGAGATCGCCAGCGCCGCCGCAAAAATTGTTGTGGAGCCTGGCGAAGACGGCACCGCACCCGATCCGGTGGAGATTGCAGAAGAAATCCTTTGCACCGCCCTTTTCCACACCTTCGACGGCTGGAAAAGCCCGAAGAATGGCGGTTTGAGCGTCAAGCGCGGCGAAAAAGCCGTGATCCGCTGCAAGCTCTGGAAGTACAAGGACGGCCCCAAGCCCGAAGACCTGCCCGCCGACGCTGATCCGCTGAGCAGGGCAGCCGCCGAACAGGGCGGAGCCGGTGACTACTACATGACCACGGCTTATTTGTTCGGACGCTGGCAGGTTGAGAAGCGCGAGCCGAAGAAACCCACGGAAAAACGCTTCAAGTCCCTTGATGACATCCGGGCCTATAACAAGATGCTGGCCGACCAGCGCAAAGCCGCCAAGGCTGCCGCCTCCCAGCAGGACAAGCCCCAGACCGAACCGACGACCGCCGAACAGCCCGCCCCGGCTCCCAAACAGGAAGCAGCGCCCAGCGTGGCCGCACTCAAGCAGGCAGAACGCAAGGCAAAGCGGGAATTTATGGCCGTGCCTGAAGAGGACCGCCCCGCCCAGGCGAAAGCGCTGGCAAAGTGGCGCGATACCCGGCAGGCCGTCGCAGACGCAGAGAGCGCGCCGAAGGCCGCCGCGCCGACCCCCGAAGCAAAGCCCCAGACCAAAGCAGCCCCCGCCACCAGCGCAGACAGCGCCCCGGCATACTGCGAGCAGACTTCTTTCTGCTGAATGGGATACCCTAGCAGGGCCGCACCCAGAAAAGCGGCCCCGCCCCACACCCGGCACACCGCCGGGGCAATTTGAGAACTGAATAACAGGAGGACCATACAATGAAACTTTCCAACGATTTTTCTTTCTGCGGCCTTAACACTAAGGCTATCCGCTCCTATCTCAAGGAGCAGGCGAAGAATCCGCGCGGCGTCCGCGTCACCCGCCGGGGCGATCTGGTTTACGTCATCACATCGTATGCCGCGTTCAAGCTGGACGCTGTGCTGTACTCCGATGTGATCCAGCCCGTGACGCTCCGCGAGTGCCCCGCCGAAGGTGAAACCATCATTTCCGCCCAGTACGGGTTTGAAACGGAAGAGAATGCGCCCGATCTGGTGGACATCTTCAAGCGCCACGCCCCCAACGAAAAGCCTGTGGAACGCACACCGTTCTTGCAGGACATCCCCACCGGCAAGAAGAAAAGCGGCCTTGCAAGGCTTTTCCACATCGGGACGACCCCCATCTTGATAAATGCCGACTATGACAGCATGGTAAACCCGGCACAGTTCGCCTACTACGGCACAACGCGCGGCTATTCCCCCGTTTACGCCGTATGCACAAGCGACCCGGCAATCTCCATCATCATGCTGCCCATCAAGCCCACCGCAGAGGTGGAAGCACTCTGCAAGAAGATGTTTTCTGAATGACCCGCAAGGCCGACGGCATCCCGCCGCCGCTGGTGCAAGCCCAGCCGCCCCCGCCGGGGCGGGCGCTCATGGGTTACAAGCCCACGAAAGGAGTTTTACAACATGACCGAACAAGAGAAAATGGAGATTGTCGTGGTGGATACGTCCACCTGCACCCTCTACGACTTCACCGCGTCGAGCTGGCGCGGCCCCCGCACCCCGGAAGAGGTCTTGAAAGCCGCTCAGAACAGCGCCGCCGATGACGTCCGCCGGTACGAGAACATTCTGAACTCTGGCAGGTATGACGACCGGAAAGAGTATTGGACGGAATGCCTTGAAGCAGCAAAGGCCCGCACATTCTCCACCATGACCTACGGCGACTTTCTGAACGCCCAGCGGGAGCGCCTGCTCTCCGACCCCATGCAGGAGATCACCGAACAGCAGTTCGGCGACGCCTTGAACGTCCTGCCGCCGCTTGCATGGCACACCCGTCACAACGTCGAAGAGTTTTGCAGCCGCGAGTTTGAAACCGGTTCCTACACCATGCAGTATGCGTACAGCCTTGTTCAAGGCAAGCATTACGCCAAGTTGGTTGACTACTCCGACCCCTCTACATGGATCAGTTCCATTCTTGAGCGGCAGTAACCGCCCCCGGATACCTCAGCAGGGCCGCACCGTAAAGCGACCCCGCCCCAGCCCGCAAGGGCCACACGAAAATTGCAAGCCCTACCAGGGCGAGCGAAACGCTTTGAAAACTGAATATTTGGAGGTTTACACAATGGCTATCATCAACGAAGAGAACGCCCGCATTGCAAAACAGCTGTCTTCTTTCTCTGACTATGTAGAGGGCAGCGCAACGGCCAGCTATAACGCCCAGTGCGCCGAAGCCGCCGCGATTCTGGAAAAGGTCAAGGCAAAATGTGCCACGGATGAACAGCGGGAGCGCGCCGAATACCTGTATAACCGGTATTGTTCCGTTCTGGCCGATGCCATCAACCGAGACAACGAGATCGGGACCCGCTGCCCGTCGGTGCTCATCTGCGGCCCTGCAAACTTTCCCGTTCGCAAGAAAGAGAAGCAGGTAGCAGCGCAAGGCAAGAACATGGAGAACTTCCGCAAGGCAGACCACTATTTGGATATGCTCAAACGTGCCCACACGCTGGCTGTTAAATCCGATGATCCCGAAGTGCTGGATTATCTCCGCGCAAAGCTCGACCAGCTCCAAACCGCGCACCAGACCATGAAAGATGCGAATGCCTACTACCGCAAGCACAAAACGCTTGACGGCTGCCCCGGCATCACCGCCAAGACCCGCGACTGGCTGGAAAACGGCCACGCTTTCGCCAGCGGCTCCCCGCTTTCGGTCTACGGCTGTCCGTTCCCGGCTTATGAACTGCAAAACAGCAATGCCAGCATCAAGCGGACAAAGGATCGTATCGCAAAGCTGGAAGCGGCCAAAGCCGCGCAGCCCGTGGAAGATGAGCACGACGGCTACACCTACCGGGAAAACGCCGAAGCAATGCGTGTTCAATTCCAGTTCGACGGCAAGCCCGACGACGAAACCCGCGACGTACTCAAGCACAACGGTTTTCACTGGTCGCCCCGCAACGGCGCATGGCAGCGGCAGTTAAACGACGCTGGCAAGTATGCCGCACACCGTGTCATGGAATTTCTGGACGGCAACGAATAACGAAAACAACGGACACCCCAGCAGGGCCGCACCGCACAAAAAGCGGCCCCGCCCCAGCCCGAAAGGGCCACAACAAAACGACTTTGGAGGTATCACTTTATGGAGCAACGAAAATGGTTTTTTAACCACGGTGCCAATTTCGAGCTGTTCAACGTGCTTTTTGACCGTGACGGTTTTCTTGTTGTCCAGAACGACGAAACCCGTACTATTTCTTTCGGCACGGCAGACTGTTTTGGTTCTCTCTTTGGCTTTCCCGTGAATCAGTCCTGCCTTACTAAGGACGAGGCGATTTCTGTTCTTCGTGGCTGGATCGAGATTGACAAGGGTTATGGTTTTCCAACTTCTCGTTGGAAGAACATGATTAGCGTCATCCAAGCGGCGTAGTGGCTCCACTATGGCCGTGCCGCACGAAAGCAGCCCCATCCCAGCCCGCAAGGGCAACACGTCACCGGCCCCGGTATCTATATACCCAGACCGGCAAATCTAAAAACTCGAATCCCTACCGGGACGAGCGATAATACATAACACGGAGGTATCCCACATGAAACTCAAAGAGACCCGCATTCTTGACGCTGAGGGCGCACGTTACGCCTGCATCGCCAACGACTACTGCACCCGCTGCGACTGCGAAGAATATGACCGCATTCTGACCGACGCGGACACGTCCAGCCGCAAACCGGGCGGCATCACGGTTGACGATCTGGCCCGCATCGCCGAAGCAATCAAGGCCGTCAGCGAAACGGACGACGATGTGCCCGCTATTGCTTTCGCGCTTTCCCGGCGCACTATGTCCCACTTTGAGCAGGTCTGAACCGTCCCGCCCCGGTAGCCCGCCGTGGCATCTTGTGTTATACTGTTCCTGCTTAAAATATGCGTTTTCGAGTGATTATGTGCTCAAAATGCGCATATTTGTATCAAAATCCGGATTAAGTGTTAAGAAATGAGGTGTTTTTGTGAGTGAAATCGAGTTCTTTGCTCCTTGGCGACTTGTTGCCAGCTTTGCAGACGGCAGCCGTTTGTTATTCGACGGTTTGACCGAACAGCAGGCAAAAGCAGCCATGGAGAGCGCCCAGCACGAGCACGGCTGTATTTCGTGGTGGGATCGTGTAACAGACCTCAACTATGAGGACGGACGCTATTATCATACCACGCCAGAGTCGCCTACGCTTCACGTCGTTGATCTGGCAGGGTATGACGGCCCGGTGGATGCAAGCGGTTTTCCTGCTGGCCTGTCTGATGAAATCGTCCGACAAGCCGTGGAGCATGGAGCCGCAGAAGGTGAAGCTCAGGCAATTATCAAACTTCACGAAAAGCAATAATTTCCTCTTGCATTTCAATTCACGACGGTGTATTATTATCTCACAAGCGCGTGGATTGAAATGCAAGTGTTCGGCTTTTCTGAATGGTTCAAAACGAAAGGAGTATTCATGGATGCTACTTTTACCGCTGTACTGCGTCTTTCTGAGCAAGGTCAGAGCTTGAAGAAAATTTCTCGTTCCCTTGGCATCAGCGAGTGCAAAACCCGTAAAATTCTTGTCACGCTTGGCAGCTATGACAGCCCTCGTTACCGTCAGATTTCGCAGTTGCTCAATGATGGCAAGACTCAGGACGAAATCTGCGAACTTTTGAAGCTGAGCGCGTCCGCAGTCAATAGCTATATTCCGTATTCTCGCGGTATGCAGAATGCGGAATACCCGACGATAAACGCCCTCCGTATTCGCGCGTGTAGGGCTAGAAAGGAAAAGGCATGAAAACTGAAGAAAAGTCAATGCTCGTTCTTGAATATGCGCCATCTTACGGAATTGAGATTCTTCGTGCGCGTCGTTTCACCGAAGAGGAAAAAACGGGCTATCTCCCTTGGTTTGCTGAAATTGGTTTTACCGGGGTTGGAGAGTGCGAAAAGCTCCCAAACATCACATGGAAAGACCTTCCCAGCCGCAAAACGGACGGCTGTTTCCGCGGTTGCGACAATCACGCATGGATCATTTCCGAGGAAGAAGCTGCTTTATTCCACAAACTGAACGCCGACCGTCAAAACGAACTCGATCGAAAGAAAGCTCAACAAGCGGAAGAGGAAAAGGCGGCGGCAGAGCTGGCCGAGCGCGAATACAATGCCTGCAAATCCCAGTTTGACAGTTGGACTGTTGGTGACATCAAGCGCAAGGACGGCGACTTAATCTGTGAAAACACTTTTGTCATTCACGGCAAGACGCTGAGATTCGTTGAGCGCAGCTTGTTCGACTGCGGTAACTGCATCAATCTTATTTCCGACGACCCGGAAAAGCACTACGCCTACCTCACCTGCGAAAACGGTGTTCGTGTTTGGTGCAGCAAAGAAAGAACCTTTCCTCTCGATGAAGATGAAATTGCCTGCGTCCTTGCCATGTGCAAATACGGCACGATTTCCAGAATGCCTATCAGGATGTAATTTTTAACGAAGCATCCCGCCTAGAACTGCCAGATCCGCCCACGATCCACGTTTTGAGTATCGACGAATAAGAAATACCCGGCAGGCCGCACAGCCCGCCGGGTATTTCTTTGCTCATTTTTCATTGTTTCGGGTATTCGAGTTGTTTTCCCACGGCATTTTCAGACTTTTCGGAAATGCTGCACATCCGCGTAATCTTTTCTGGCCTAATTTGCCTTTATATTATAGGCATTCGGCCTTTTTCGTTCCACGTTTTGCCTGGACCCTACCGGGGCGCGGCAAAATGCGCACGTTTCACGTTCTGTTCTACTTGCGCGCGTTATATGCGCGGGCGCGAATCTCGTCAGCCTGCGTCATGCTGTCCAGCGCCTCCGCAAGCCGCAAAATCGCTTCCGCCTTTATCCGCTTTGTGTGGGATACGCTGTATCCGATTTTTGGGGCGGTTTCCTCAAAACTGTGGCCACAAAGGCACATCTCCGATATGACGGTGGTATACACAGCCTTTAGTGCCCAGATTTGTTCTTTGATCCGGGCAAGGTCCCCGCGCAAAACAGCTTCCTGCGCTTCCAGCATTTGCAGCTGATAAAAATATCCTCTTGCATCCGCCCGTTCTGCAATGTCCGCTGTAGTATCACTGTGTCCACTTCCATGCGGCATCCCGCCATATTCGATACCGTGGAGACAGTTCAGCTCTCCCTCGATCTCCGATTTTTCCGCCGCAATGGTGCGCAGCTTGGCCGGAATGTCTGCTGCATACTCCAAAATCGTTCTTGCCTCATCAACCCGCATCCGCTGTGCCCTCCTGCGACATTTTGCTTATTTTTTTGCCTTGGCGGCTTTCTTTTCTTCAAGGGCCATCTTCCGGCGAGCTGCCTGCTTTTGCTTCACCTGCAAGCCCAGAGACTTCTTGAAATACTCCGGGAAAGGCTTCCTCCGCGATTTGCTCATGTTTACTCACCTCTCAGCGGCCCAGTTCGACAATAGGCCCCATGATTTCAATTTTATCTTTCAGCACCCGGCGCTTTTTCAAGCTGGCAATGATTTCTTGCTTGTGTGCCGTGTAGAATTTTTCTCCGACCACAAAATACCGCAGTTCCGGGTTGAACTGCTGGCGAATGCGCAGGCAGAAGATCATGTGACCATCTACCGGCACATCCAGCTCATAGACCGCGATCTGTCCGGTTTCTTTGCTGATTTCGTGGCAAAGAAACACCGCGTTTGTCTCAAACCTTGCCTTTTCTTCATCCGTCACGGCTTTTCATCCCTTCCCGCCTGTTCTGCAAGGCGCTTCCACTCTTTGATTTCGCTTTTGCTGTCCGGCGTGATGATTTCCGTGAATTTGTATCCTTTTGGCTCTGCAATCAGGTCGATAAACAGGCGGCGTCGGTAAATGTAGTCTCGCTGTGCCCGCCGGGTGAATTTTGACTTAATTTCAACCACTTCCACCGTGCCATCAGCATACACCAGCACATAGTCTGCCGTATACCGCGCCGCTGGCAGTTTGACGTTGCCATACTCCTTTGCAGGTAGCAGAGGAAAGGCAACGTGCGGCGTTGCCTTGACGATCCTGCCGGATTCAATTCCGGGCACTACCACGGATATGTAATACTCGTATTCGCCCCGGCTCTCGAATGTTTTCCCAATTCTCCCCGCCGACTTTGCCACATCCGCCAACGTCCGCTGCGCCGGGGCGCACTTTTCCCTTGTCCGCCGTGCAATCTGGGCTTCCGCCTGCGCTCGGTAGCGCGGTGGCAAGTCTTCCAGCTCCATTCTGGTGCTCATTATTTCCCCTTTCTGCTTAAAATCACATAGCATTGCGGTTCTGTAACTTCCCAGCCGTCTTCCCGCTGCTGTTCCGATTGATGCAGTTCCTCTGGATCATAAACTACGCACTTTTCCAGTATCCAGCCAGGGAAGCGCGTCCCCCACCAGTAAGCATCGTTCTGCATATCGCCGCAAGCGGTCCTCAGTTGTTTTCTGCTCCACTTGTTGTCGTTCGGCACTTGCTCCACGGGCAGTTCCAGATTTTTGCTCTCTACACAGATACGCTCTTTGTGGCCGTAGATGTAGCCGATGGTTCCATGCTTTCCCTGCGTGGTCCCGTCATTGCCTAACAGCTTCTTCATGTCGATTCTGTCCGCGTTCATGGTTCCCAGCGGCTCATACTCGTTCGAACCAGGAATGCGCCGCCGCCAGAGGTCTTCCAGCATCTCGCGGAACTCGCGGCGGTCGCTCTGCCCCATGCCCACGCACTGCACAAATCCGTGCATATGTAACCGGCCAGCTTCGCCTTTTCGGACCGCCCAGAGCATCATGCGGATTTTGTCCCGACTTACGCCGAATCGCTTGCACGTTGCCGCAATCACCCGGCGCTTGTAGTTTACAACTTCTCGCTTGCAGTCCAGAATATCTTCCGGCAGGAACGCTTCCTCGAATGTCCCCGTGAGAAAAAAACCGTTCTTGTCGAAATTCGCGATTGCCTTTCTCTGCTTTTTGCGCATGGAGGACATCTTGTTTCTGGATTTCTGGTCTGCACTGGATTCTTTCCGTTTCTTTCCTCTGGCTTTCCGTTCCGGCGGGGTAATGGCGTAGAGACATACAGCCATATAGCTATCGCCGCAGAGGATTTTCTTTTCTCTGATATAGTTTCTGCGCATCTCCATCACCACCCTGATCCGGTCAACTTCCTGTGTTATTTTCTTATCTATGAACCATCACAGTCACGGAATTAACGGGTATACAAGCTCCCTAAAGAGGACTTTCGCCCCTTTAGGTCATGCTTTTGCCTTGCCATTTTCTGGCAGTTAGTCTTTCGGTGCAGCCGGGTAATGCATCCAGTGAGTCACGTTGCCGTGTTCATCGAATCTGTCATCTTGACCTTCAACAAACCACTGCCCGGTTCCGTCGTGAATTTCATAGTGCGCTTCATGCTGAGTGCCATCTGCGCAATGCGCCCATACCTTCATGCTGGTTTCGCCGGAGTAAACTTCATCGCCATCATGCCAGGTTTCATTGTGGGTTGGCGGTGGATCGCTCGCCCGCCGCCATTCCTGCACTTCCACTTTCGGTGCATCGTCCAACTCTTCAAGACAAGCTCTGAATGCGCACTGAATCATCGCGTCCACAACCGCATTTCCCGTGTTGGTTTCCGCGATTCCCAGCAGAATATTGTTTCTTACCGGTAGAGCATCAATTATCATTCTTTCGCTCATTTGCTTTTTCCTTTCTTGCAACATGTCCTATGGCGGAAAGATTTCTCCGTTTTGCTGATGCCCTCCAAATTTCCTTCCTGCACTCTTTGCAGTAGTAGGAGTTCGGACCGGCTTCAAAGACCTTTCCGCATCTCTCGCAGATTTCTTTAGTCATGCAGTCTTTCATGTTTCTTCTCGGTTACGTTCACAAAAGTGCCTATCGTATTCTCTATATTCCTCAAAGCACTTCGGGCACAAATCTTTGGCGGCATGGTATCGTTTCATACCAAGCCCCCATTCAGACAGTCCCCTCTGGTCGCATTCACCAACTTTGAGTTCTTCTGCGAATATCTGTTTCCCGCATCGGTCGCAGACATACATTATTCCACGCTTCCTCATTCTCTGGATGCCCCCCTTTCCTGAACTCTGCTTTTACTCAGTGCCAGAGGATCACGTTTGACGAATGGACCAGATATGTTGTTCCGTTAATTTTGACCTGTAACTGGTCGCCCTCATAATCGTTCCAGCTATCCACTTTGCCCTCAATGACAGTGCCATCCGGCATTTTAATCTGTGCCTGCGAATATTCGTAGGTCAAATCAATTACCT
>OLHG01000214.1_pt1 | contig 41290 bp, 44 predicted proteins | sample 1605971 | NCBI WGS metagenome assembly OLHG01 (sample SAMN03283289) | human gut metagenome | biome: human-associated habitat; material: feces | host: Homo sapiens | place: Peru | collected 2012 | reverse complement strand
TCTAAGTGCCTGTTATACTCCGTCTTTACCGATTGCCATTTATAATAGCAAAAAAACATAAAAATATCAAAATTTTAATCTTGAAATCTTTATGTTTAGAATTATACATGATATACTTAATGTAGTAGGAGGAATAAAATGAAAACAATATTAGTAACCGGAGGATCAGGTTATATTGGCTCTCATACGGTAGTGGATTTACTTGAAAATAACTATAATGTAGTTATAATAGATAATTTTTCTAATTCAAAACCAAAAGTATTAGAAAATATTAAAAAGATTACTAACAAAGATTTTAAATTCTACGAAGGAGATGTTCAAGATAAAAAGCTTCTTGAAAAAATATTTAATGAAAATAAAATAGAGGGAGTTATTCATTTTGCAGCATTAAAAGCAGTAGGCGAATCTGTTGAAAAACCACTTGAATATTATCATAATAACTTATTTTCCACAATTACACTTCTTGAGGTAATGAAAAAATATAATTCTAAAAACTTTATTTTTTCATCAAGTGCGACAGTTTATGGTGTACCAAAATCATTACCTTTAAAAGAGGATGCACCACTTTCAGTATCAAATCCATATGGTGCAACAAAACTTATGATTGAGGATATTTTAAAAGATTTATATGCATCAGATAATTCTTGGAATATAGTAATTTTAAGATATTTTAACCCAGTAGGATGTCATAGTTCACATTTAATTGGAGAAGATCCAAATGGTATTCCAAATAATTTAATGCCATACATTGTTAAGGTTGCTACAGGAAAACTAGAACAATTAAGTATTTTTGGTGATGATTATGATACTGTAGATGGAACTGGAGTAAGAGATTATATTCACGTAGTAGATTTAGCAAATGGACATGTAAAAGCATTAGATAGATTATTTAATGGATATGGTTTAACAATTTGTAATTTAGGAACTGGTAAAGGAGTAAGTGTTCTTGAAATGGTTAAAACATTTGAAAAAGTTAATAATGTAAAAGTAAATTATAAAATTACTGAAAGAAGAAAAGGTGATGTTGCCTCATGTTATGCATCTTGTGACTATGCTAAAAAGATTTTAAACTGGAGTGCAGAAAAGGATTTAACTGACATGTGCCGTGATTCATACCTTTTTGAGGTAAATAATTAAGATTAAAACTTTTTACTCTTGTAAAACGTAAAATTAAATGCTAAAATAAATTTGTAAATCAGTGATGAAAGATTAGTAGTAAGTATTTTATTTTAAAGAGAGTTAGCGTTTGGTGTAAGCTAATAATAAAGACTTATGAATCTACTTTCTAGAAAGTCTAATAAACTTCGGGTAATTTCCGTTAAAGAATAATTAAGTTATATAAAGGATGGCACCGCAGCATTGCTCCTTAAAAAGAGTTTATGTGTGTGCTTTTTTTAATGAAAGGATGGTAAAAATGATTGATATTAATTTAATTAGAGAAAACGCTGACTTAGTAAAGGAAAATATTAAAAAGAAATTTCAAGATGAAAAACTACCTTTAGTGGATGAAATTAAAGAAATGGATGAAAGATATAGAAATGCTAAGTTTAAAGCTGACGAACTAAGATGTGAAAAAAATAAAGTTAGTGCTAAAATTGGTGAATATGTAAGAAATAAAGAATTTGATAAAGTAGAGGAAACTAAAAAAAGAGTAAATGAAATAAATACTGAAATTGCAAATTTAACTGTTGAGGAAGAAAGACTTCAGAGTTTTGTCCATGATAAAATGCTTTTGATTCCTAACATTATTGATCCTAGTGTACCAATTGGTAAAGATGATAGTCAAAATGTTGAAGTTCAAAGATTCGGTGAACCATATGTTCCAACATATGAAATTCCATATCATGCAGATATTATGGAAAGATTAAATGGACTTGATAAAGAAAGCGCTGGAAGAACTTCAGGAGAGGGTTTCTATTATCTTACTGGTGATATAGCAAGAATTCATAGTGCGATGCTTTCATATGCTAGAGATTTTATGATTGATAAAGGATTTACATATTGCATTCCACCATTTATGATTCATGCATCAGTTGTCGAAGGAGTTATGTCATTTCCTGAAATGGAAGCAATGATGTATAAAATAGAGGGAGAAGATTTATATTTAATTGGTACAAGTGAACACTCAATGATAGGTAGATTTTTAGGACAAATTGTTGATGAAAAATCACTTCCTATTGCACTTACTTCATATTCTCCATGTTTTAGAAAAGAAGGTGGTGCTCATGGCCTTGAGGAAAAAGGTGTATATAGAGTTCATCAATTTGAAAAACAAGAAATGATTGTATTATGTAAACCAGAAGAAGCCTTTACTTGGTATGAAAAAATGTGGAAAGCTACAGTAGAACTTTTCAGAAGTTTAGATATTCCTGTTAGACAACTTGAATGTTGCAGTGGAGATCTTGCCGATCTTAAAGTTAAATCTTGTGATATAGAGGCTTGGAGTCCTAGACAACAAAAATACTTTGAGGTAGGTTCTTGTTCTAACTTGTCAGATGCTCAAGCACGTAGACTTCAGATAAGAACTAAAGGAGAAAATGGTACATACTATGTACATACTTTAAATAATACTGTACTCGCTTCTCCAAGGGCATTAATTGCTTTTGTGGAAAACAATTATAATGAAGATGGAAGTATTTCTATACCTGAGGTTTTAAGACCTTATATGGGTGGAAAAACTAAAATAGAGCCTACAAAATAGGCTTTTTTTAATTGCATAAAATGTCGAATTTTGTCAGAAAAAAACTAATTTTGACAAGTTTTGTCGAAGTGCTTGCAATTAGTTTTTAAATGGTGTAAATTACTTCTTGAAAGCGGGTTTTGGTGGATCTATTTCATATTAATGCGTCCCAACAAAACTTTTATATTATATATAAATTAATTAAAAACAAAAAACAAAACAAAAATAATAAATCATAACTCATACATACTTTACATTTCCATCAAAATCCCTTTCAAAAAATTTAATAATTTGTTATAATAACAAGGAAGTTGGGAGTGTTAATATGTTAAAACCAGATTATAAAGTTGCAAAAGATAGAACAAAAGTTGAAATAAAGTATCAAAATGTTGATGAAAAAATAAAGAGTATTTATAAAGGAAAAAAATATTTTTTAAGAACTTATGGTTGCCAAATGAATGTTCACGATTCAGAGGCTATTGCATCATATTTAGAAAAATTAGGATTTACTAAAACTGATGTTTTAGAACAGTCTGATATAGTTGTATTAAATACTTGTGCTATTAGAGAAAATGCTCACGATAAAGTATTTGGTTATTTAGGTAGATGTAAACATTTAAAAAAAGAAAAGAAAGATTTAATAATTGTTTTAATGGGTTGTATGGCGGGTCAAGAAGATGTAGTCGAGGAAATTGAAAAAAATCACAAATATGTTGATATCGTTGTGGGACCTAATAATTTATTTGATTTACCACATTTACTAATAGAAAAATTAGATAAACAAAATATATTAGTTCATTCAAATAGTGATGTTGTACCTGAAGGTTTTGATTATAAAAGAGATTCTAAAGTATCTGCTTGGGTAAATGTTATGTTTGGTTGTGATAAATTTTGTACATACTGTATAGTTCCATTTACAAGGGGAAGAGAAAGAAGTAGAAAAATGGAAGCTATAGTTGAGGAATGTAAATGTTTAGTAGACTCTGGCTATAAAGAAATAACTTTATTAGGTCAAAATGTTAATGCCTATGGTAATGATTTAAATTTAGGTTATGATTTTGCAGATCTTCTTGAAAATGTTGCTAAACTTGGGATACCAAGACTTCGATTTGTTACATCACATCCTTGGAACTTTACCGATAAAATGATTGATGTTATAGCTAAATATGAAAATGTTATGCCATATATTCATCTTCCTATTCAATCAGGAAGTGATAAAATACTTAAGAAAATGAATCGTAAATATACAAAAGAAGAGTACATAACTTTATTTAATAAAATGAAAGAAAGAATACCTAATGTATGTATAACAACTGATATAATTGTAGGTTTTCCTGGAGAAACAAATGAAGACTTCGAAGAAACACTTGACATAGTTAATAAACTTAAATATGATGGTGCTTATACATTTATTTATTCAGAAAGAAAAGGTACTGCTTCATCATTTATGAAAGATGATGTTACTATAAAAGAAAAAGAGGATAGACTTCATAGATTAAATGAGATTGTTAATAAATATTCAAAAGAAAGTAATGAGAAAATGCTTAATAAAGTGGTTCCAGTACTATTAATTGGTGAAAGTGAAAAAGATAAAACTAAATGTTATGGATATACAGATACAATGAAACTTGTAAATGTTGATTGTGATAAGAAAGAAATTGGTAATATTGTAAATGTTAAAATTACTGATGCTAAAAGTTTTAGTTTAGATGGCAAGATTGTAAAGTAGGGACGTTCCTTACTTTTTTATTTGGTTTTCTTTTTGCGGTCGGTCGTTTTAGACATAAAAAAACTTATGAATTTAATCATAAGTAATTTTTAATTGGTATCCCCGATTGGATTCGAACCAACGACCGACCGCTTAGAAGGCGGTTGCTCTATCCAGCTGAGCTACGGAGACAGCACAATTAAATTATATATCAAAGTGTTGTTATTATCAAGTAAAATTTTACGATTTTTGCATAAAATTAGTCATTTTTAGTAATTTCTTCGATTTCTGAGGCGTAAAATATACATTTTTCATATTTTGTTTCATAACTAATTGAAAAAATATTAGGAATTTTATCTAAAAAATATTTTGAAAGAGCTAAAAGTTCAACATTGTAGTTTGTCATATACATATTAAATTCTTCTTCATTAAAGTCCTTAATTACCTTTTTAATAATGTCTTTTTCTGAAGTTAAATATTCATCAGAAGTCTTAATTTTTAATTTATAATCTTTTGTATATGTTGTATTAAAGGCAAAACTAATGTTATATCCTAAAAGTCTATTTTTATATGCTATAACTGGCATTAAATCATCTCCATAATTAGTATGCTTATTTAATTAATTTTTATGCTTACATCTTTTCCTAAAGTATCTCTAATTGAAAGGGCTAGGGTATATTTTACTTTCTCGGTAATACTTTCATCATTTAAGTTTAAAAGCATTTTATTGTCAAATGACATATTAACACTACTTTCCATTATTTCATAATTTTTAAGTTCATAAGAGGCATTTAAAAAACTAATTAGATTACTTTCATAGATAGGAGAAGTTTTAAGTTCATTTACAATTATTTCAACAGCATTTGTATCATTATTTGTAATTTTAGTAATGGGAATATAATAGGTTAAATCATCAGTTTTACTAGCGTAATATACAGTAGTCTTAGTTACATTTTTAAAACTTTTAATATCATAAACTTTATTTATTCCATAACTTTTATCTAGAGAAACGGGGAGTTTAATTTTTGAATTTGGAAGTTCATTTAGCTTTTCATTTTCAACATATATTAAAATTTTATCAATAGTTTTTAGTTCACATAATGAGTATATAATACTTTCAATCATTTTTTCTTCATCATTTTCTTTAACAAGCAAAAACTCTTTGGAAAAGTTAAGTTTTAAAACTTTATCATTTAATGAATAATTTAAAAGTTTTGTATTTTCAGGTATTAAAGGTTCAAAGTTTACTGGTAAATAATTTTCATATAATGACCCCTTAGTTAATAAGTTAATTATATATTCAATATCATTATCTTTCTTTTTAATAATATTTGTTCTTGCTACATAACCATTTTGATCTTTTATATATAACGGCATAGTAAGTTCATTTATACTTATTATTTCTTCGGGATAAGATGTTTCATTACTAGGAAATATACATAGTAAAAGTACAATTAAAAGTGAGAATGTTGATATACATATTCTTCTTAAGGCATTTTTCTTAAGCATAATAGCCCCCTTATTAAAATATATTAATAAGTTTTTTTATTATTCAAAAAACCCCGAAGGGTTTATTTAATCAAGTGAAATTGCATTTAGTCGAAGAAGTTCTAAAATGGCGTTACATCTTCCTTTTACACCCAATTTCTGCATTGTATTTGAAATATGATTTCTAACTGTTTTTTGACTTATTCCTAGTTCTATAGCAATTTCATTTGTAGTTTTATTTTTAGCTAAAAGATCAAATATTTCTTGTTCTCTTTTAGTTAGTATTTTTTTCATATGCCATCCTTTCTTACCTTTTCATAATAATATATGAATATAGTAAAAAAAAGGCACGGTGGTATGCCTATTTATTTTGAAATTTAACGGTTATATACATTTGCGTATCATATAATGATTGAACCTCTTTGATGATATTATTTGCTTTTTCTACAGAAGCATCTTTATCATCAACAGTAACACTTATTTTATCTCCCTCGATTTTTATACAAGAGTTTAAATTAAATTTTTCTTTAATCAAATTTTCAATTTGTGATGTTTTTCCTTTTTTATAATTTAAATCCTTTAATGTATTATATGCTTCATTTTTCTTTTCTTTAGAGGAAGATTTATCAATAAGAATTTTTTGTGCATCTTCCATTTCTTTAAGAATTTTTTCTTCTTCGGAAAGTTTTAAGGCAATTATTACATCTGAATCAGTTACCTTAATGGCGTTATCAAGTTTTGTTTCAGTATTTTCAAAGACTGGTAGAGTACTTTCAGGAAGTGAAATGTAATAGATGCCTAAAATAAGTATTAAAGCAAAAAGAGTAATGAACCATAAATTTTGTTTATTTATCAAGACTATCCTCCTTCGATAGTAAATTATATTTTTATAATAAAAAAATATGCTTATTTTAAAAATATTTTTAATTTTTACTAAACGTAAAACACTTTACATAAAAATATGCGTAAAATAATTGTAAATTAAAATGCTAAAAAGTGTCAAAAATGTGTAAAATTTTAACTTTTTTGAAGAAATTTAACAAAAAAAGGAGGAAATCAGAAATTTTCCGGTAATAAATATATATGAAAGGAGAAAAAAGAATGAAAAGTAAAATTATCATTGAGTGTCAAAAAGATGTAAAGGACTGTGGACCATGCTGTTTATCATCAATAATTAAATTTTATGGTGGTTATGTTCCCCTAGAAAAAATCCGTATTGATACATTTACTTCTTATGAAGGCGTAAGTGCATATCACATACTTAATGCTGCTGAAAAGTATGGATTTGATGGATTTGTCAAAAAAAGTAGTAACAAAAACTTGTCAGAAATAATTTTACCTACAATAGTGCACGTTATTTACAAAAATGGGTTAACACATTTTATGTGCCTTTATGAAATTAAAGGCGACTGCTACATACTTATGGATCCGAGTAAAGGTAAAATAAAAATGTTAAAGTCAGATTTTGATGAAATCTTTTCAGGAGTATTTATAGAACTATTTCCTAAAAATAAAATTATATTACTGGAAAAGAGTAATAGTATTTATAATCTTTTCTTTAAAATAATTCTAGATAATAAGAAATTATGTATAAATACACTTCTTTGTAGCATATTTCTTACAGTTTTTACAATTAGTTCAGGCTTTTTTTACAAGGTTATAAACGAGATGCTAGCAAATAATTATTATGAAAATAAAATCAAATTAATAATATTTCTCTTTTTAATCTTAATGCTTTTAAAAGTAGTATTTAATTATTTTAAATCCTATTATGAAAACCATATTAATAAAAATATTGACGTTAGTATTTATGATAATTTTATAACTCATTTATTTAATCTACCTTTCAATGTTATTTCTTCGCGTACAACAGGAGAAATAATGACAAGGATAAATGAATTATCTAGTATAAAAAATTTATTTTCGGAAATTTTTATATCTTGTTTTTTAGATTTATTTATAACTTTCGGAGCATTTTGTGTACTATGTTTTATAAATATTCGTCTTACAATAATATTATGTATATTTATGCTTATTTATATACTATTTAGTTTAATGGTAAATCCATATTTATATAAAAGAATAAGAAAAAATATTGATTATCAAACAGAGTTTAATAGCACATTAATTGAAAATATAAATATGATGTGTTCAATAAAAAATCTTGATAAGACTAAACCAGTATTAAATCATATTGAAGAAAAAAATTCTAATTTAATCTATGATAATTTCGATTTTTCAAATTCTATTAATTTCATTTATAGCATCCAAAGTTTTATTTTAGAAAATGCTGAATTTCTGGTTACCGGAATTGGAGTATATTTAATTTTTAAAAATAATTTTTCCTTAATAAGCTTAATTACTTTTAATATGATAATGTCATATTTTAAAGAGCCAATTAAAAGGTTAGTTGATTTATTTCCTAAATTCAATTTTTTTCGAGCGTCCTTTAGGAAGGTCTGTGATTTTATCGATATTAAACAGGAAAACCTGGGTAAATTAGAAAATTTTCAAAATGGTGATATTAAAATAAATAATGTAAGTTTTTCCTATAACGATTTTAATTTAATTTTAGATGATTACTCTTTAGTTATAAAGCAAAATGAAAAGGTTATGATTAAAGGTGAAAGTGGTCAAGGTAAATCCACATTATGTAAATTATTAAATCGATCATTGGAATTAAAAAGGGGTTCAATTTATATAGGAGAAAAGCACATTTTTGATTATAGTTTAAAAACTATTCGAAATAATATCGTTTATATTGGTCAAAAAGAATTTTTATATACGGATACAATTAAAAATAATATTATGTTTTATAATGATGATTTAGAAAGGTTTTATAAAGTTTGTAAAATTTGTTTAATTGATGAAATAGTACAAAAAAGAAAGTTTAGATATGATTTTGGCGTTTGTAATGACTCATCAAATATCTCTGGAGGTGAAAAGCAAAGAATTATCTTAGCAAGGGGACTTATGAATAATTTTGAGGTACTTATTTTAGATGAAGCCCTTAGTGAAACAGATTATGAAATGGAGGCAAAAATAATAAAAAATATTTTGGCAAGCTTTCCCGATAAAACTATTTTATATGTTTCACATAAAAAACAAGATGATTTATTTGAAAGAGTTATAGAGATTGGAGGTAAAAATGAATTACTATAAATTAAGAAATATTAAATATCAAAATAATGCAATAATTATTATATTTACTGGAATTATCTGTATATTATTGTTTCTACTAATGGTATTAAAATGCTATGATAGTTTTGTAACTTATGCAAGTTTTAATGGAATAAGTTTCATCGTACCAATAAAACTTGAAAACTCTGATATAATTAGTGATGCAGATATTTTGAAAATTGATGATAAAACTTATAATTTTAGTATTTTAAATATCTCGGAGATTTTTAATGAAAACTATATAAATTATCAAAATTATGAAATAACTATACCCGCAAAGTTTAAAAATAATGAAGTAAAGAAAATAACATTTTATTATAAAAAAGAAAGAATGATTAAGAAAATTCTTAAATTAATTCTTTAGAAAGGAGAAAGCAATGCAAAATTTAAACGCAAATGAATCAATTAAATATGTTGGTGGAGCAAAACTTACAATTGGTCTTGTTAGTGCTATAGCATTCATTACATCATTTATTTTTGGCGTAATTGATGGATATTTTAATCCAAAGGCTTGCAATAAAAGATAAAATGGTGTTAAATAAGAATGAAAGCATTTTATATGTTGGTGGTGCAGGTATTTCTGCAGCATTAATATCTGCCATTGGAAGATTTGCAATAGCAATTTATGGTTGGGGTCAAAACTTTGGCTCAACCCTAAGAAGATATTTTAGCCATACAAGTTGTTAAAATTCTTGTCAAAGAATGTGGTAGGTGTTATAATATGTGTAGCTATTGAAGGGAGGGATATGATGACAAAGGTAGTAGTTCAAAATGGTAATGTTGATCTTGCTTTAAAAAAGTTTAAAGCAAAATTTGCTCGTAGTGGCGTCCCTTCAGAACTTAAGAAGAGAAAATGCTATGAAAAACCAGGCGTTAAAAGAAGAAATGAAAAGAAAGAAAACATTAAAAATTCACGCCGTAGAAACCATAACTAAGGAGGCTATTTATGGAAAATCAAATTGATAACGATTTAAAATTAGCTTTAAAAAGTGGTGACAAATTTACTTTATCAGTATTAAGAATGTTAAAAAGTGAGATTATAAATGAAAGCCGTAAAGGTTCACTTCATACTCTTACTGATGATGAAGTCCTTAAAGTAATCAAAAAAGGTGTAAAAACTAGAAAAGATTCAATCGAGGAATATAAAAAATATGGCAAACTTGATACTGCAAATGAACTTGCCAAAGAGGTAGATATATTAAATAAATACTTACCACAGGAAATGAGTGAGGAAGAAATAATAAAGATTGTTAATGAAGTTTTCGAAGAACTTAAACCAAGTTCAATGAAAGATATGGGCAACCTTATGAAAGTTATTTCTTCGAAGATAACAAATGCTGATATGTCACTTGTTAGTAAAATTGTTAAGGATAAATTATTAGGTTAATTTATCCTTTTTATTTACAAATAAAATATCAAGTGATACAATATAATTACTATGGAGGAACTATGATAGAAATTAAAAATGTAAGTAAATCATATAATGGAAAAACAAAAGCACTAGATAATGTTTCATTTAAAGTACCTAATGGAAAAATATTTGCTTTTATAGGTCACAATGGTGCAGGTAAAACAACACTTATTAAAATGATAATGGGTATTTTAGACTTTGATGAGGGAGAAATTTTAGTTGAGGGTAAAAGTATAAAAGATAGTCCTATTGAATGTAAAAAGGTGATGGCATATTTACCAGATAATCCAGATCTTTATGAAAATATGAAAGCTATAGATTATATAAACTTTGTATGTGATATGTATGATGTAAGTAGTGAAATTAGAGAAAAAAATATATTGAAATATTTTCGCCTTTTAGAAATGGATAAAAATCTAAATGATGAAATATCTTCGTTTTCTCATGGAATGAAACAAAAAATTGCTTTGATATCAGCACTTTGTCACGAACCTAAAATTTTAGTAATGGATGAACCTTTTGTTGGTCTTGATCCAAAAGCTGTTTTTGATATGAAAAAGATAATGAAAGATATGGTAAATGAGGGAAAGATAGTTTTTTATTCAACACATATTCTTGATGTAGCGGAAAAACTTTGTGATGAAGTTGCAATTATTAAAAAAGGTAAACTTATAAAATGTGGAACTATGAAAGAAATTAAGGGCGATGAATCACTCGAAGAAGTATTCTTAGAACTAGGTGAATGATGAAAAAATTATATTCTTTAATAAAGGCATCATTAAGCGAAGGAATGAGTTTATTTAAATTAAAACAAAATGATAAACAAAGTAATATAAGGAAAAAATTATTTCCAGTTTTTCTATTTTTAATTGTTATGTATGGTATAGGAACATACGCTTATTTAATTGCTAAACCTCTTTCTAAAATAGGACTTACTCATATAATGCTTTCAATGATGATTATGTTTGTTTCACTTTATACAATAATCGAAGGTTTTTATAAAGCACAAGGTATGCTTTTTGATTGTAAAGACAATGATATGTTACTTTCAATGCCATTAAATAAAAAAACAATTTTCTTTGTAAGAATGTTTAAATTTTATTTATTTCAACTTATGTATGATAGTTTATTTATTTTACCAGCATTTATAATTTATGCTTATTTTGAAAGCCCAGGAATAAACTTTTATTTAATGTCTTTAGTAATGCTTATTTTACTTCCTATTCTTCCCTTAATAGTCGCATCTTTTATAGGCTATATAATAAAACTTATTTCTGTAAATTTTAAAAAATCTAAAAATGTTCAAACAATAATTTCAATGTTACTTCTTATAAGTGTATTTTATTTTTCATTTAATATGGAAAGTTTAGTAAATAATATAGTTAATAAAGCAGATATGATTAATGATGTAATTACTAAGATATATTATCCAATAAATTTATATTTGTCATTAATTAATAAATTTGATATTTTAAAACTTTTAAAATTAATTCTAATTAACATTGTTCCTTTTATTATTTTTATTTATTTAGGTTCAATATACTACTTTAAAATTATCTTTAAATCTAAGAAAAGTGATATAAAAAAAAGTAATAGGGCATTAACTTTCAAAAGAAAAAATGTAATATTGTCACTTACGAAAAAAGAAATGAAAACTTATTTTGGTATTCCAGTTTACATAGTAAATACATTATTTGGAATGGTATTAATGATTATATTAACTATATTACTTTGTACAAATGTAGATAAATTTATTTCACTTTTACAATCTAGTTCAGATATGGTTATAACACCAAATCTTATTAATAAATATGCACCAATATTTTTTATGGAAATGATTTTATTTACGGGTTTTATGACACAAATTACTTGTTCATCAATTTCCCTTGAGGGTAAAACATTTAATATTTTAAAAAGTTTTCCATTAAATGAAAAAAAGATTTTTATATCAAAAGTTTTATTTAGTTTATTTTTAACTATTCCAATTATTCTTTTATGTAGTTTAATCTTTTTAATAAACTATAAAGTTAAATCAATCTATATAATTTATATATTACTATTTTCTTTTTTAACACCACTTTTTTCTGCACTATTAGGTCTATTTATTAATTTAAAGTATCCTAAACTTAAATGGAATAATGAAACTGAAGTTGTTAAACAAAGTACAAGTACTATGATTTGTACATTTACTGGAATGGGACTTTTCTTTATAAGTTTATTTATAACTATAAAATTTATAAATAATATAAATATAGTTATGTTAATTCAAATTATTATTTTAATTATTACTAATATAATATTATGGTTATTATTATCAACTGTAGGTGTAAAAGAATTTCGCAAGTTAAATTATTAATGTAAACAAAATGTGAATATAGAAAAATATATTTACATTTTTTTAATATTTGATAAAATTAAAATAGGAAAGAGGTTTGTGATATGAAAGAGGGAACAAATAAAAGTAAAATAATATTTATAACAGCACTAGTATGTATAGCATTATGTATACCGATTGGTATAATTTTAGGAAGGACATTACTTGGTAAAAATGAAAGTAATAAAACAAATAATAATGTAGTTAATAACACTCAAAATATTATTGATAAAAATTCTAATGAATATAAAGATGCTGAAAAAGTATTAAATTCTTTTGAAAATGAATTTAAAATATCTTATAAAAATTTATATAATGGTAACTATAATATAAAAAATATTTCTGATGAAGATAAATTAAAATCAGTAATTAAACTTATGGAAAATGATGGTTTAATTAAAAGTTCTTGTGAAAATGATAGAGATATAATAACTTATGATAAACTAAATGAATACTTAAATAATTTTAATTCAAAAGTATTAAATATAGAGTCTAATGAAAAATACAATGAAGATAAAATTAAAGGATTAACTAAACAATATGCAAATAGCAAGGTTTATACTTTGGATAATTATTACAATATTGAATTTAAAAATAATGGACTTGATATATCTGGACCTTGTGATGCTTTAGGTGGAATTTTCTCTGATAATAGAATTATCAATACTTCTAAAGATAATAACAACTTAATTGTTTATACAAAAGTTTATTTTTCAAAACCTGGTTTTATATACAAAGATTATGCTGGAAAAGATGTAATTTATGAAGCCACCATAGAAAATAACTTTATAGTAGATGATAATTTAGATAAGTTTGATACTTATAAATATACTTTTAAAATAGATAATGGAAATTATACATTTGTATCTTTAGAAAAAATTAAATAGTGCATAAAAACACTATTTTTTTTATTATTTTTTTTGTATAATAATAGTATGAAAGAATATAAGAGAAGAAGCGTATTTATAATTTATTTTTTATCATTTTTGTATATGGAATTTGTCTATAGATTTTTATTATACAAAAAAGTTTTTGTGTTATCTAATATTAATATGATTATTTTTATACTAGGATATAGTATTTTAATGTATGTTTTAACAAGAATTTTTAGTGAAAAACTTAATAAATTTATATTTTATTTTACATTTGTGTTCTGGTCTTTATGGTTTTCTGCCCAATATGTTGTAAAGGGATTTTTTGACTTTTATATTTCTTTTTCAGTACTTCAAATTGCTGATCAAGTTACTTCATTTTTAGGCAAAGCAGTTATTGAAACTGTAAAAAGACTTCCTGGGATAATTCTTTTATGCATACCTTTAATTTTAGTAATTATTTTTAAAAGAAAAATTTATTTTAAAAGAACTAATGGTTATAAAATTGGCATGGCTTTAATAATGTTATTATTTTCTGGCATTGGATATGTTTATTCACTTAATATTGGTAAAGAAAAATCATTTAGTCCTTATGAACTATTTTATCATATAAATAATCCTGCGCTTAATATCGAAAAAGAGGGCATTATTAATACATTTTTTATAGATAGTTATCGTTTTATATTTGGTTTCGAAGAAAAAATATATGAAAGTAATGGCGTCACAAATAATGTAGAAACAAGTTATGAACCTAACACATTAGACATTGATTTTGATGCTTTGCTTAATGATTATGCTGGTAATAGTAAAGTTACAACTTTAACAAATTATATTAAAGAAAAATATACTTATCAAAATGAGTATACTGGAAAATTTAAAGGTAAAAATTTAATTTTATTCATGGGAGAAAGTTTTAATGAAATAGCTGTAAGAAAGGATATTACTCCAACTTTATATAAATTAGCAAATAATGGATTTGTATTTTCTAATTATTATACACCAACAATATATTCGACTATAGGTGGAGAATTTCAAGAATTAACTGGACTTTATGCAAATTTTTCTTCATTAAAAACATTTAGAAATGGAACAAATTCTTTTCCATATGGAATAGGTAATTTATTTAAAAATGAAGGTTATAATGTGTATGCATATCATAATAATTCTTATGCTTTTCAAGATAGAAACGTTTATTTAAAAACTTTAGGTTTTGATAATTTTTTAGCATGTTATAATGGACTTGAAAAAAGAATTAATTGTCGTACTTGGCCTCAAAGTGATGTGGAAATGATTAATTCAACGATGGATGATTACATTAATAGCGATAAACCATTTATGGTATTTTATGCGACAGTTTCAGGTCATGCTGGTTATAGTTTTTCTGAAAATGCAATGGCAAGAAAACATAAAGAGGAAATTGAAAAATTAAATTTGGGTTATAGTGAAGGACCGCTTTCTTATTTAGCTGCGAATATGGAACTTGATGATGCTTTAGAAAGTTTAATAAATAAATTAAAAGAAACAGGTAAACTTGATGATACAGTAATTGCTTTAGTCGGAGATCACTACCCATATGAACTATCAGTTGATGAAATAAACGAAATTTCTAGTTATAAAAAGGACGCTAAAATTGAAATTAACAGGAGTAATTTTATTTTATATAATAGTGCTATGAAAAATGTTAATATATCAAAAGTAGGTAGTTCAATTGATGTACTTCCAACAATATATAATTTATTTAATTTGAAATACGATTCAAGATTTATTATTGGTACAGATTTATTAAGTACAAGTGATGGACTTGCAATGTTTGATAATCGTTCTTGGGTTACTGATAAAGGAACATACTTTACCGCAACGGGAGAATTTATTAAAAAAGGTGATGTAAGTGATGACTATGTCAATAAACAAATGCAAATAGTAAATAATAAAATTAATTTAAGCGGTTACTTTATGGACACAAACTATTATAACATTGTAAGTAATTATGTGAAAACAGATGGAAGTAATTAAACTTACATTTGTTTTTTTAAATTCGCTTAAAAATATTTATATTTTTCATAATCTTTGCTATAATTAAATGTATGAATGCATATGTTTTTAAAATTGGAAATTTTGGTGTTAGATGGTATTCACTACTTATACTTATTGGTGTAATCGTGGGTATTCTTTTGATTGAAAAAGAGGGTAAAAAATTTAATATAAGTAAAGATTTTTTATTTAATATGGCTTTTTGGGCTATTATAATAGGTATAATTGGTGCAAGATTATATTATGTAATATTTAATTTTAATCTTTATCAAAATGATTTACTTTCAATATTTAAGATATGGGAAGGTGGCCTTGCTATTCACGGAGGTATAATTGCCGGGTTAATTGTAATTGCCTTATACACTAAAAAATATAAAATTCGTTTTATTAGAATAACTGATATATGTGTACCATCACTTTTATTTGCACAGGCTGTAGGTAGATGGGGAAATTTCTTTAATCAGGAAGCACACGGTGCAGCAACTAGTTTAGAACATTTAAAAGCCATTCATTTACCACAGTTTATTATAAATGGAATGAATATTAACGGAATATATTATGAACCAACATTTTTATATGAATCAATTCTTTGTTTAATTGGTTTTGTAATTGTTTTATTTATTCGAAGAGGTAAATATACTAAAGTTGGAACAGTTACTTCATTTTATTTAATGTATTATTCAGTAGTAAGATTTTTCATTGAAAGTATGAGAACAGATTCACTTATGCTTGGAGGATTTAAAGTTGCTCAAATTGTATCAATAATATTATTTTTAATAGGACTTGGTAATATAATGCTTATATCCAGAAAAAGTAAGTTTGAAGATTTATATAATAATGTATATAAAAATGAAATGAAATTTTAAAAAGGAGGATTGTCTATGTATGATGTTATAATTATAGGAATGGGTATTGGTGGAATAACTGCAGGAATCTATGCAAAAAGAGCGGGATTAAATGTATTAATGTTTGAAAAAAGTGCCCCTGGAGGAATGCTTCAGAAAATTGATAAAATTCAAAATTATCCAGGATTTTCAGAAATAAGTGGACCAGATCTTGCATTTAATCTATTTAATCAAGTTAAAGAAATTGGTGTACCATTTAAATTCGAAGAGGTACTTGATGTAGAGATTACTGAAGAATATAAAAAAGTTATTACTAAAAATGGTACTTATGAAGCTAAAAATGTTATTGTCGCTACAGGAAGAACCCCTAAATATTTAGGATTAGATAATGAAAAAGATTATTTAGGAAGAGGATTAAGTACTTGTGCAAGCTGTGATGGTAACCTTTATAAAGGTGAGGATATTGCAGTAGTAGGTTCAGGTAATTCAGCACTTCAAGAGAGTTTATATTTAGCAAATATTGTTAATAAAGTTTATCTTCTTCATAGGGGAGTAAACTTTAAAGGTGATGATGCTTTAGTAGAAAGAGTAAGAAATACGCAAAATATTGAAATAGTTGATGGTGTAAACATTAAGAAGATAAATGAAGTTGATGGAAAAATAGAAAGTGTTACACTTGATAATGAAAAAACTATAAATGTAAAAGGGGTATTTATCTATATTGGTTATAAACCTGATACAGATATGTTTAAAAAACTTGACATAACTAATATAAATGATGATATTATAGTAGGTGAAAATTTTGAAACTGAAATTGATGGCCTTTATGCAATTGGTGATTGTGCTAAAAAAGGTGTATATCAATTAGTTACAGCCGCAAGTGATGGTTGTATAGCTGTTTCAGATATTGAAAAAATTAGAAATTAGGAGGGTTAAAAAATGAAAGTTAGAACAAGATTTGCTCCATCTCCAACTGGTTATATGCATATAGGTAATTTAAGAAGTGCCTTATTTACATATTTAACAGCAAAGAGTATGGGTGGAGAATTTATTTTAAGAATTGAGGATACAGATCAAGAAAGAAAAGTCGAAGGTGCAGTAGAATTTATTTTAAATACACTTAATATGCTTGGACTTCATCCAGATGAAGGTGCTGGTGTAGGTGGTGATTTTGGACCATACTACCAAAGTGAAAGACTAGATATTTATAAAAAATATGCTGAAGAGTTAGTAGAAAAAGGCGATGCATATTATTGCTTTTGTGATGAGGAAAGACTTGAAAAGTTAAGAGAAATTGCTACAGCAAGAAAAGTTCCATTTACATATGATGGACACTGCTCACATATTCCTATAGAGGAAGCAAGAAAAAGAATTGCAAATGGTGAAAAATATGTTATTCGTCAAAAAATGCCTAAAGAAGGAGTTACATCATACATTGATACTGTTTATGGTGAAATTAAAGTTGAAAATAGTGCTTTAGAGGATCAAATACTTATTAAGTCAGATGGATTTCCAACATATAATTTTGCAAATGTAATTGATGATCATTTAATGGAAATTAGTCATGTTAACAGGGGTAATGAATATTTATCATCAACACCTAAATATTTACTTTTATATAAAGCGTTAGGTTGGGAAAGCCCTGTATATATTCATCAACCACTTGTAATTAAGGCGGATGGCACTAAAATTAGTAAAAGAAATAAAGATGATAATTTAATGGATTTAATTAACAGAGGTTTCCTTCCTGAGGCAATCATTAATTATATTGCATTAATCGGTTGGTCTCCAAAGGAGAATAAAGAGTTCTTTACTTTATCTGAACTTGAAAAAGAATTTGATATTCATAGAATTTCTTCAGCTCCAGGATGTTATGACATAAAAAAACTTGAATGGTTCAATGCTCATTACATTAAAGAAATGGATGATGAAAGATATCTAGAGTGGATTAAACCATTTTTGAAATATGATATATCAGATAAGAGTGAAGACTGGGTAAGAATGCTACTTTTAACATATAAAACACATATTAATTGTGGTGAAATGATTAATGATGTTGTTAAAAATTTCTTTTTTGAAGGGTATGAACTTGATGATGAATGTAAAGCATTTCTTGCAAGTGATGATATTATTCCAGTGGTAATTGACACATTTGCTCGTGAAATCGAAGCAATTAAAGATTTTACTACAGATAATATTAATATTGCAATTGATAATGTAAAAACAAGTTTAAATGTTAAAGGTAAACTACTTTATATGCCACTTAGAATTAAGGCAAGTGGATTTATGCACGGACCTGAACTTGACGCTTGTATATATTTACTTGGTAAAGAAAAAACACTTGAAAATTTAAGAAGGTAAATCCTTCTTTTTTAATGGACATAAATTAAAGTTTTAACCTTTTTGTTTTAATTAAAATATAGTATAATAGTGATTATGGAAGGTGATGTTTATGAAAATTTATAATACTTTAAGTCATAAAGAAGAAGTATTTATTCCTTGGGAAGAAGGAAAGGTAAGTTTTTATACATGTGGACCAACAGTTTATCATTATGCTCATATAGGAAATATGCGTAATTACATTGGTCACGATATATTAGATAAAACACTTAGATTTATTGGCTTTGATGTAACGAGATGTATGAACATTACTGATGTTGGACATTTAACCTCAGATAGTGATTCTGGTGATGATAAGATGGTAGCAAGTGCTAAAAAAGAACATAAAACAGTACTTGATATTGCCTCATTTTATACAGATGCATTCTTTAAAGATTTTGATGCTCTTAATTGTAAAAGACCTGAAATTGTTAGTAATGCTACAGATAATATAGATGAATATATAAAAATAATAACTAAACTTTTAGAAGATGGTTATGCTTATAAAGCTGGAGGTAATGTTTATTTTGATACTTCAAAATTAAAGGATTACTATGTTCTTACTAATCATAAAGAGGATGATATGGTTGTCGGAGCAAGAGAAAGTGTTGAATATGATGCAAGTAAAAAAAATCAAGCAGACTTTGCTTTATGGTTTACTAAATCAAAATTTGATAGTCAAGAATTAAAATGGGAATCACCATTTGGAACAGGTTATCCAGGATGGCATATTGAATGCTCAGGTATATCAATTAAATATCTTGGAGAGCATTTAGATATACATGGTGGGGGAGTTGATAATATTTTTCCACATCATACTAATGAAATTGCTCAATCCGAAAGTTATTTAGGACATAAATGGTGTAATTATTGGTTTCATAATGAACATTTAAATGATGAATCTGGTAAAATGAGTAAAAGTAAAGGAGATATTTTAACTGTTAGCTCTTTAATAGAAAAAGGTTATAATCCACTTTCTTTTAGGTTTATGTGTTTACTTTCACATTATCGTAGACAACTTACATTTTCTTATGCTTCACTTGATGGTGCTCAAAATGCTTATTTAAAATTAAAAAACAAAGTATTATCATTAAAGGATGATGGATTAATTAATGAAGATGCTTATAAATTTTATAATGAAAGATTTACATCTTGCCTTGAGGATGATTTAAATACAGCAAATGCTATAACACTACTTTATGATTTATTAAAGGATGAACATCTTAATGGTGCTACAAAATTATCTTTAATTAATAGATGGGATGAAGTATTATCACTTGATTTAACTAAAGAAAAAACTCATGGTCTTGAGGAAGAATATATAAAAGAAATGATAGAAAAAAGAACAGAGGCTAAAAAAAATAAAGACTTTGCTTTAGCAGATTCTATAAGAGAGGAACTTTTAAAACAAGGTATCATTTTAAAGGATACTAGGGAAGGAACAATTTACGAGGTGAAATAATGGAACTAATTTTATTTATTTTAATAATAATATTACCTTTAATCGCAGATATTTTTGTTAGAGTTAATTATAGCATTAATTTAAAAAAAGAAAATTCTAAAGGTATGACTGGAGCAGAGATAGCAAGAAAAATACTTGATAAGCATGGACTATCTAATATTTATGTAGTAGCAACAAATGGTTATTTAACAGATCATTATGACCCAAAAAGAAAAGTAATTAGACTTTCAAAAGATGTTTATGAGGGAAGTAGTGTATCAAGTATGGCTATTGCATCTCACGAATGTGGACATGCTATTCAAGATAAAGAAGGATATTTATTTTTAAGATTTAGATCATTAATTTTTCCAGTGGTTAATGTAGCAACCTCAATATCTTATTATATTATATTAATTGGTTTTATATTTGAGATGCTTGATTTAGTTTATATAGGAATAGGACTTACAACTATTGGGCTATTTTTCCAAATTATAACTTTACCTGTGGAATTTAATGCAAGTAAAAGAGCAGGAAAAGAAATAGATGCAATGCATTTAACAAATTCCGAAGAAAAATCCGGTATTAAAAAAGTTCTTGTTAGTGCTGCACTTACTTATGTAGCGGGTGTACTTACAAGTGCTTTACAGATTTTAAGACTTTTATTAATTGCAAGCAGTGATAGAGATTAATTACCATAATAGGTAATTTTTTCTTTACAATAAAAATGTAAACTAGTAATTTGAATAAATTTATGATAATATTTTTATAGAGTAAAGGGTGAGCATGTGTGAATAATTATATTGACATTGAAAATAAAGATAAATCTATAACAAAAGCCTTTATTATGGGAATGAAGCATTCAAAAAAATATGGCTATGATTTTCTTGTTTGTATTGTTAAAACTAAAGTAGTAATGTATGCCATAAAAAAAGTTAATGATAATTTTTATAAATATGATATAAATAATCTAGTTGTTATAAGTAATTTAAATAATGAATTTCAAGATGAAAATAACAAATATTTAGATACAAATATTTTACCAAAAGTATTAAAACATTATAAATAGTTTTAATATTTTTTTATATACAAATCAATATATTCTTCAAGGGTTAAATCATTTTCATAAATTATTTTTGCATTATCTTTACCTACAAATCTAATATGCCAATTTTCAAATTCATAACCAGTTATATTTTCTTTACCTTTAGGAAATCTAATTATAAAACCAAATTTATAAGCATTTTCACTTAATATTTTATAATCTTCATCAGTAAGTCTTACATCAGATTTAATAGCAATGTTTTTTAAATCAATGGATAGAGCAGTTTGATGTTCAGAATATCCCGGCCTTGCGGAAAATGTATCAGCACTTTCTTTACCATAATTTTTTACATAATTATCATATAATGTTTTTTGAAATGTTTCACTACGGTATGCTGTTGTAGGAAGAAGTTCTAAATTAAAATTATCTTTTATATATTTTTGAAGTTCTAAAAAATTTTCTTTGGCTATCTTTTTCATTGGTACATTATTTCCATAAGCACCTTTTACATAATCTAAATCTTTTGGAATATAACCACTTGGTAAATAGTTATATTTATTTACTAAAACTAAAATGTCATCAGCATTTTTAACTTCATTTGCATTTTCATAAAACTTATAATCTAAATTTAAATTTACATAAGTAATAGTCTTTTCAAAAGAAATATTATTTTTTTCTTTATAATCTATATATCTTTGATAGTTATCTACATTAAAATTTTTTATATTATAAAAATCTTTTATATCAATATAATCAATATTTTTAAGCTTATTTATGTTTTTATCACTTAATGAAAATATATAATTTATTTCATCACCAGAGTAGCCTTTGGGTAAAAAAGTAGTAAGTACCATACTAAAATTTTTCTGATTATCAAATTTTATTTTATCATATTCATCTTTGTATTTTTCATCATATATTCCATTTAAATAAACATATTCAAGTGTTTTTGAACTATACTCCTTAAAGGCATTTTTACTTTTATTAGTTTCTAAATAAATACCCAATCCTAACATAATAATAATTAATATAAATAATATTTTTTTCTTCATATTATAAGTATATTATAAATCTCAATAAATTAAAAGTACTAAAAAACTAGTAAATAATTGGCTTATTTGCAAGTTCTTTTTTATATTCATTTTTGCTAGTTAACATATCATAAATAATACTTGCTTTAATATCTAGTTTATAAATGATAGAGTTTTTATCTGGCTTAAGTGGAATACCAATATCTTTTTTTATACTATTTAAATACTTTTTACCATTTTGACTTAAACCAATTATATTTAAATAAGAAATATCTTCTTTAGTATATTCTTTTTTTATTCCAAGTAAAATATGAATAAGCATTCTGTTAAGTTTGTTATAGGTATATTTTTTTGACTTTAATATTTTTAAAAGTTCTTCCATACTATTAACATTTTGAATATTATTTTTTAGCATATTATATAAGTTTATATCTACATCTAAAATATCAGATATATTATCATTAAGAATTGTAATTTTAATTAGATTAAATAATAAAGTTTCATCATAAGTACATATTTTTTCTTTTGAAAGAGTAGGTAAATGTTTTGATATATCAATATTATCCTTTATTTTTTGCCTTATATTCGAAGCACTAACAATTTCCTCACAAGAGGCAGTATCTAAATAATCATTAGTTCTTTGAATAGTTTCGGCTTTAATATTAAAATTGTTTTTGATAATTGATTTAATGTAGCATATCCCTAAAAGATCATTAGAGTTATATGTAAATGATTCATTTATAACTTTACTAAGGGCAGTGGGGTAATTAATACCACTTTTTAGAGTCTCTTTTAAATCTTCGCTTTCATCAAGTTCTAGAGACTTTTTAGCAAGTAATGTAAGTTTATCTATATCATTTGTTTCACTACCAAAAATGATTTTATTAACTTTTAAATAGTTAAGCAATTTAATAGAGATATCAGCAAAAGTATCAGCACTTTGAACACCATATAAAGTAGGAAGACTTATTACTATATCAACTCCATATTCTAAAGCTAAACCTGCTTTATCATACTTTGAGATAATTGAAACTTCACCTCTTTGTAAAAAGTATCCATTAAGTACTAAAACAAGTAAACTATCTGGATATTTTTCTTTAATTTTATTGATATGGTACAAATGACCATTATGTAGCGGATTATATTCCGCGATTAAACCTATTATTTCCATGAACTTAATATATAAAATATTTGCATATTTGTCAATTTATATTTATAATAATTGTAAAAGGAGAAGTTATGATTATATGTGTATGTGGGCCTACGGGAATAGGTAAAACAAGACTTTCAGAAACTATTGCAGAAAAATTTGATGCAATAGTACTTAATGCTGATGCAACGCAAATTTATAAAGAACTTGATATAGGTAGTGCTAAAATAACTAAAGAGGAAATGGGTGAAAGAGAGCATTTTTTATTTGATATAGTTAGTCCAAATGAAGACTATAGTGTAAGTGATTATCAAAATGATGCCAGAAATATTTTAAATAAATATGAGGGTAAAAATATAGTTATTGTCGGAGGAACAGGACTTTATATAAAAGCTTTATTATACGATTATAAATTTGAGAAAATGCATAAAAATAATTATGATAATTTAACTAATGATGAACTTTTTGCTTTAGCAAATAAAAAAGATCCTAATCATAACTTACATAAAAATAATCGAGTAAGATTAATTAATTTTTTAAATCGTGAAAAAACAGAAATTAATAAAGATATATTCAGTCAAAATATTAAAGTGAAAATAAAAAAGTAATTAGTTTTTAACTAATTGCTTTATTTTTAATTATTATTTTATTAATGATTCTGGACATTCAGGTTCATCTAAAACCCAAAAATGACAAGCTTGACTTCCAGTATTAGCAACACCAATTCCTAAAAGTGCTAATAAATTTGCAAAAAACATACTACTCCTCCTTCCCTTTTTATTCTTTTATATTTAAACTTTATAAAAAGTTTAAACCAAATTAAATTGCTACATCTGGATGATTTTTTATATAAGTTATGTAATTATTATAAGGTAGCTTGAATAATTTATATACATATGGAGATATTAAACAATTTTCTAGTATCAAAGCAAAAATTAAGCAATTTGATATAAAATTATTATTAATATTTACTGATATTATACTAAATACGATAGATATAATAACAGATATAGTATTATAAACTTTTCTTCTTTTTTTACTTACTATTGGTCTTTTATATGTATCAGCTGGTGAGTTTTTAAACATTAACAACGTACATATAAGTCCTATTACTACTTTTAATATATTGTTTAAACGTAAACTCATACATATCATAGGTAATCCTATAAAAATAAGTATTGAAGATATAAGACATATCCAACTCTTTGTGGCATGGAGCCCAAATGCTGGCATCCTAATAACATTAAACAAACATATAAATATCAACATTTCTTTAAATATTCTAAGATATATAGAAATTATTATAATAACTATAAATTTGCTAATGGTTAAATATAATCCTGTGAGACCATATTCTATTTCTTTCAATTTAGTTTCATTGTAATCTGTATTTTTTTTGATATACGTCATACAATTTTTAATAATTAAATTTTTCATAAGTTTTTTACTACTTTCTTTTTCTGCTTACATTATAGTTTCAAATTTTAAAAAATGTAATGTCAAATGTATGAGTTGCTGATTTATGTGTTTAATCAATTTAAAAGTGTTCTATTTCTTTGCATATGTGACTATTTCATACATATATCTTTCATTTTCGAACGTAATTCGCAAATTATAGGCAATATTGTGATACAATGAATTTGTTCTACGAGAGTGATGTTTTACAGACGCGATAAATATCAGTTTTAGAACAGAAAAAAGCAGTTGGTTTTGTGATATATTTATGTTGTAAACAATATTTATAGAAGGGAGATGTAGTTGTGATCACAGGCAAAGTTAAATGGTTTAACAATGAAAAGGGCTTTGGCTTTATTGAGTATAATGAAAAAGAAGATATCTTCGTACATTATTCAGCAATATTATCTGAAGGTTATAAAACTTTAGTTGAAGGTCAGTATGTTAAATTTGATTTAGTAAGAACTGATAAAGGTTTACAAGCAAAAAATGTAGTAGAAATAAAAACTGCTTTAGTATAGTAGTTTTTTTACTTTTTAATACCGGTGGTATTTTTATTTTGTGTTTTTTTTATGAATTATTCGATAACTTCTTGAAAGAATATTTAAATATGATATAATTTAAATAGAAAGGATTGATAATATGAAATTTAATATTCATGGTAAAAAACTAGATGTAACAGATTCAATAAAGAATTACATCGAAGAAAAAATAGGGAGGCTAGATAAGTATTTTGAAAATCCTGATGATATAACTGCAACTGTTTTAATAAAATTAAGAGGCAATGATCAAGTTGTTGAGACAACAATAAATGCCAATAGCTTTGTATTGCGTGGTGAGGAAGAGCATAAAGATTTATATGCGTCTATAGATAAAGTTTCTGATAAAATTGAAAGACAAATAAGAAAAAATAAAACTAGAATGAAAAAGAAAGTTAATAAAGACTTAAGCGCACCTTTATTTGTTCTTGATTTTGAAGAACCAGATGAAAATAATAATGTTATTGTTAAAAGAAAAACAATTGATAGTAAACCTATGAGTGAAGAAGAGGCTATTCTTCAAATGGAATTATTAGGTCATGAGTTTTTTGCTTTTAGAAATACTACTACTAATGAGGTTAATGTATTGTATAAAAGAAAAGATGGAAATTATGGTATTTTGGATATAAAATAGGTTTTTTAGCCTATTTTTTTAATATTAATATAATAGATTAATAATTTAACTATTATTTTCTTATATTTTTTGGTAAAATATATATATATACAAAGGAGAATGAGACATGAATTTTTTTAAGAAATTATTTAATCATGAATATAAAGAATTAGAAAGATTTAAAAAAATTGCTGATGAGATTATAGAACTAGAAGATGAATATTCTAAATTGTCAGATAAGGAATTAAAAAATAAAACTAATGAATTTAAGGAAAGACTAAAAAATGGTGAAACTCTAGAAGATATAAAAGTAGAGGCATTTGCTACTGCAAGAGAAGCTGCATATCGTGTAATAGGTGAGAAACCATTTTATGTTCAAATATTAGGTGGTCTTGCTATTCATTATGGAAATATAGCAGAAATGAAAACAGGTGAAGGTAAGACCTTAACGTCTACAATGCCAGCATATCTAAATGCACTAGGTGGTGAGGGTGTTCATATAATTACTGTTAATGAATATCTTGCTGGACGTGATGCTAATTGGATGGGAGAAATATATAGATTTTTAGGCTTAACAGTTGGAGTTAACTATAGGGAATTATCACCATTAGAAAAAAAAGAAGCATATAATTGTGATATATTATATTCTACAAATAATGAAATTGGCTTTGATTATTTGAGGGATAATATGGTTGTTAAAGCAAGCGATAGAGTAGCTAGACCATATAACTTTGCTATTATAGATGAAGTTGACTCTGTACTAATAGATGAAGCTAGAACTCCTTTAATTATATCAGGCGGTTTTATGAAATCCGCTGGATTATATATTCAAACTGATAAGTTTGCAAAAAGTTTAAAAGAAAATGATGGATATATATATGATGAAAAGACAAAAGCCGTTTCGTTAGATCAAACTGGTATAGCGCAAGCTGAGAAAACCTTTAATGTTGATAACTTATATGATATAAGTAATACTAACTTGGTTCACTTTATAAATCAAGCATTAAAAGCAAATTATGCTATGAAAAATGATGTTGACTATGTTGTTCAAGATGGAAAAATTGTTATAGTAGATCCATTTACTGGAAGATTAATGCAAGGAAGAGCATATTCTGATGGTCTTCATCAAGCAATAGAAGCAAAAGAAGGTGTTCAGATAAATGAAGAAACTAAAACTCTTGCAACTATTACTTTCCAAAATTTATTTAGAATGTATAAAAAATTGTCTGGTATGACTGGTACAGCAAAAACAGAAGAAGAGGAATTTAGAAATATATATAATATGTATGTAATTGTTATTCCTACTAATAAGCCAATTGCTCGTAAAGATTATGGAGATTTATTATTTTCAACTAAAGAAGGTAAGTATAAAGCTATAGTTAATGAAATAAAAGAGAGACATAAAACTGGTCAACCTATATTAGTTGGTACCGTTGCAGTTGAAACAAGTGAGCTTATAAGTCAAAGACTAAAGAAAGCAGGAGTTCCTCATGAAGTATTAAATGCTAAAAATCATGCAAGAGAAGCTGAAATAATTGCTAAAGCAGGAGAAAAGGGCTCAGTAACAATTGCTACTAATATGGCTGGACGTGGTACAGATATTAAGATATCTGATGAAGTAAAAAAATTAGGTGGTCTATTTGTAATAGGTACTGAAAGACATGAATCAAGACGTATAGATAATCAGTTAAGAGGACGTTCTGGAAGACAAGGAGATCCAGGAGAATCACAATTTTGCGTTTCATTTGAAGACGATTTAATGGTAAGATTTGGAACAGATAGAGCTAAATTAATGCTTCAAAGAATTGGATTTAGTGAAGATGTTTCAATAAGAAATAGAATGCTTTCTAATTCAATTGAATCGGCTCAAAAAAGAGTTGAAGGCAATAATTTTGATATGCGTAAAACATTACTAGAATATGATGATGTTATAAATGAACAAAGAGTAATAATGTATGATAAAAGAAATCAAATATTAGATAGTGAATCTATACATGATATGGTAATTGAAACATTCAAAAACTATGTAGAAGATATCGTTTATTCACACCTAGAGGAAGAAGAAAATTTAACAAGAAACGATAAATCAGAAATACTTGAAAGAATAAATGAGCTATTAAAAGAAAAAGTAACTTTTGAAGAAATAGAATACAAGTCATCTAGTGAGATAGCAGAATATTTAATTACTAAGTTGACTCTTGAATATGAATCAAAAATTAAAAAAGTGCCAAAAGATGTAACTAACGAATTTGAAAAAGCTATAATGTTGAGAGTTATAGATACTTATTGGATGGAACATATCAATACAATGTCACATTTAAGAGAAGGAATTCACTTAAGAAGTTATGCACAAAACAATCCATTAAGAGAATACAAGACCGAAGGATATGCAATGTTTGATGATCTATTATCAAGAATAGATGCACAAACTACTACATATTTATTAAAAGCAGAAATTAGACAAAACAGTGAAAGAAAAAAAGTATCAGAAAAAGTTACTACAAATGAAGATAAGTCTACAGTAAAAAAATCTTCACCTAAGAGAGTTAATAAAATAGGAAGAAATGATCCTTGTCCTTGTGGCTCTGGTAAGAAGTACAAACAATGTTGTGGTAAATAGCTTATTTTATAAGGGTTTGTACAATTGGAATTAGTCAAAAAAACGCTAAATTGTGTGCAAAATCATTAAATTGTGTGCAATTTGTGTGCGAAAAATAAAAAATCATGCACACAAATCTATTTAACCCATATAAATAAAGGGTTTGTGTTATGCACACAAAATCATGAAATCAACATTCGTGTTGATTTTTTTCGTTCTCTAAAAGATTTAGAGGAGGAAAAAATTTATGGCACAAGTGAACACAATGAAAAGGGGGAATTACTATCAATACAGATTCGAAATAGCACCACAAGATGGAAAAAGGAAGTTTATTAACAAGTCTGGTTTTAAAACAAAACAAGAAGCGTATGAAGCTGGTATGAAAGCATATAACGAATATACAAATACTGGTAATGTTTTTAAACCATCAACAGTATCATTTTCTGATTATCTTGATTATTGGATGAAAATGTATTGCAACATTAATTTAAGATACGCAACTATAATTACCTATGAGAATATTATTAAAAACCATATAAAACCTAGATTAGGGTTTTATAGATTATCACAAATAACGTCAGCAACGATACAAGAATTTATAAATAATATTTATGTAGAAAAAGGATTTTCTAAAAGTTTTTTACGAACAATTTTAAAAGTGTTAAAAGGAGCATTAGGATATGCAACTGATGTAGTTGGATTCATTAAAATTAATCCTGCATTAAAAGTCAAAATACCAAAGTATGATGCACCCCAAGCTGATCCTGCACATATATTTACACCAGAAGAAATAGAGATTATTTTTAATAGGTTTAGAAATAGTCATACTATCTATTATGCTTTTTTAACTGCATATTATACTGGATTACGTATATCAGAGGTATTTGGGTTAACATGGGAAGATATAGATTTTGAAAACAAAACATTGAGAGTAGATAGAAATATTATCAAAAAAAATCAATCTGGTGGAACAAAAAGGAGATTGATAGAAGGAAATTCAACCACAGTTTGGTATTTTGGCAATTGTAAAACTCCATCAAGTCATAGAGTAATTGAAATCGGTGATACATTATTAAATGCTCTAAAAGAATTTAAATATGAACAAGAAATATTTAGAGAACAATATGGTGATTCATATATGAAACATTATGCTAAGGAAGTTATGAATCCTTACACAAATAAACCAGAAACAAAAATAGTAAATGCTTATGCAGAAATTGATGTAGCATTACCAGAAGTTCATCTAATATTTGTAAAGAACAATGGAGTATTTGAAGGGACAGATACATGTAAACATCCATTTAAAGTAATACATTACGAATTAGGTATACCTTGTAGATTTCATGACTTTAGAGATACACACGCTACAAGATTAATTGAAGCTGGTGCTGATATAAAAGCAGTATCAAAAAGGTTAGGACATAGCACAATAGAAACTACATATAATATCTATGTTCGTGTGACTGTTAAGATGGAAGAAGAAGTTGTAAGTAAATTTGAAGATTATGCAAATTCGTTAGAAATTTCAATTTTAAAAAAGCCAAAAGAACTAATGCAGGAATACTGATAACACATGTTATTTATATTAATTGAACTGATAATTCAGTTCTTTTTTTATGTCGTAAAACAGAAAGGATGATGTAAAATGGCAGTGTTTAAAATAGAAAAACAGAAGAATTATACTGTTATGAGCAATTATCATTTACAAGATAGAAATTTATCATACAAAGCGAAAGGATTATTATCATTCATGCTTAGTTTACCAGAGGACTGGGATTACTCTTTGAATGGTTTAGTTGCTGTTAGTAAAGAAAGTAAGAAAGCAATTAGAAATATATTGAGTGAATTAATAAATAAAGGATATGTGGTAAGAGAACAAGGCAGAGGAGAAAAAGGGTATTATAAGTATGATTACATAATTAGAGAAATTCCTGTTAATGTATTAGAGAAGGATCATCCAGATACCCAAAAGGGAGATGCCGTTAAAGGAGATGCCGAAAAAGGCACACAAATAAATACTAATAAAGAAAATACTAAAGAACAAATAGATAAAATAGATAAAACCATAAATGAAAAAAATTTTTCAAAATCAGATGATTTAAACTCAAATAAAACACACCATTCTATTACCAAAGATTTGATTAAAAGAAAATATTTAAAAGATGATGATATAGAACTATATAAGTATGATAAATTATTTAAACAGTTATTAAAACAATATGAATTTACAAATATAGTGACAATAACACATTACATTGCATCAAGTGTGGTTAAAAGACATTTTTTAGATGGATATAATGAGATTATAGATAATAAATTTGGATATTTAAAAAAATCTATCATGAACAATATTGATAGATTTAATAAAAATGAAATAGAATGGGACGAAGAGCTAGGATGGTTTAAAGAAAAAGAACAAGACTATGATAGGGATTTTTATGATGGCTATGAAATATCGTATTAAAAAATAAAAAATATGTTTTATTGCATATTTTTCATATTCTTAATTATTATGTCTAAACTTTTTAGAGTCTTTTTATCAACTTCTAAAATAATACTATGTAGAATTTTTAATTCTTCAACATCTAATTTTTTAATATTATCGGATATAAGAGCAATCATTTTGTCTTTATCAGTATACGTTTTTTGTTTTACTTCACCATTTTGGTATGCAGTTTGATATTCAATAATTTTTTCTTCTAGTTCAGGCAAATCCATACACATACCATTTGCTATAAGTCCTAAAATTACACCAGATATTCCTATCTTACCATATTTATTATTTAGTAGTTTACTTAATGTTGCTTTGTTTACTTTTGATTTTCTCCCGAATTCTGATAAACTCATATTATGCAGTTCTAAATATTCAATCAAAATAAGTCTTACAGCAGATTCCCTACTCATTATTTATCTCCTTTCATAAAAAATTAACTTCAATATTATTTTACTATTTTTTTGTAAAAATGTCTACTAGTATAAACAATTTTATAACTGATTTCAAACTATATCGTTTATACTAGTAGACAATTTAAGATATTTTTGATAAAATATTTTCTATATAACGTAGTTATATTTTAGCAGTAGGAGGTTGTGCAATATGACATATATGATTAGGGTGATGTTTTCATCCTGACTTATAGTAAGGAAGGCAGGTGAAATTTTGTATAGACGACAGTCTTCAGTAGGACAAGTGAAAAGTATTAAAATTCTCGTAGTAGAAGGTGAGAAAGATTTTACTTTATCTACCCAATTGGATGATGAATCTACGATTCGGATATTAGAGGTGTGTCTAAATAAACTTAGGGATAAGACATCACTAAATGTAGTGCCAATTATGGGAAAGGAAAGTATATATGATCAAAGAAAAAAGAAATGAAGTAGAAGTAGTTTTAGCAGTAGTAAAGGAATATCTAAATGAGGAAAAAGATATGCCTTGTGAAGTAATGAAGTATGTTGTACAAGAATTAAACAAATTGGAGGAAAATTACAATAAAACTATTAATGATTTAATGAATTGTAATTCTTTGGTAGTAAAAATGGAGCAATTATTTAATTTAATTGGTGCTATCGGTACTATTTCAATTGAAGACGAAGATAAACTAGATAAAACATTAGCTAATTTAGAAAATTATGTTAAATCTATAAGGAATTGAAATTAGTATCGGCTGTATAGAAAAACTATACAGCAATTTATTTGAATATGATTTTTTTAATAGGGTATTGACTTTTATAAAAATAAAGGTTATTATTTTAATAGAAAGTGTTTACTAGTGTAAACGGCTTTAGAAGTAGCTTGGAGGTGATGTGGTATAATGCTGAAAGTAGTTTGAAGTGTTTTTATGTAGTAAATTTCTAGCAGTATATATTTTATTTTTTTTAATCATATCGTTTACTAGTGTAAACATTATATTAAAAAAGTAAAGTGAGGTGATAGTGATTTTTAAAGAAAAAGAAAGATATCGCATTTATAATGCATTATCTGAAGATCACGGCTATTTTCTTACCATCATTAAAATTTGTAATAATACTATTTATTACTTGTTTGATGGTATTGATGAGGTTAAATGTTTTGATGTCCGAAGTGACTTTGCAGTAGATTTAATAAAGGTAGTTTAAATTTAGTTCATCAGTTTTATGAGAGGAGCAACTGTTATGAGATTTTCTGATGATAATACTGTCATTCCTAAATGGATTTTGTATCATCTGAGAAAATATGGGAACTGTTGCTGTGGTAGAGAAATAGTAAAAAAATTAGGAAGGGAAAAAATTTTACAATTATTAAGAAAAGAGGGGTATCCTTGTATATTACGTATTGTATATGATGATATGTTTCATAAACCCAGAAGAAAAGTAAAATATCCTCGTGATGCTTATTATATTTTAGAAATTGAATGTGTAGTTAAGAGTTATTTTATATGAACGAAATTAGAAGAGGAAAGGTATATGATGTGGAATTAAAAAATACATCATCACATGTTCAGTTTGGAAGACGTCCATGTTTGGTTGTTCAAAATAATTTAGGAAATACATTTTCTCCTACAATCATTGTTGTCCCATTAACAACTAAACTCAAAAAAACACATTTACCTGTTCATGTTATAACAGCTAAAAATCAAATGGCATTATGCGAGTGCGTTTTAACTATTTCAAAGGAGCAAATAATTTCTTATATTAAAACTTTAGATGAGAAAACTATGAAACTAATAGACAGAGCTTTATCCATTTCGTTGGAATTAGAAAAGGAGGGAACAGTATTAAAAAAGTAAAACAAATTTATGAAGATTTGTGTAGTGAAAGTTCTGAGAAGTATTGGTGTGACGAAGGAAATAATAAAAGAATGAGAAGTTATTATAAGTTATCTAAAATATTAAAAGTAATCAAATACTTATTAATATTAGGGTTAATACTTTATTTTATAATATTAGCAACAAATAGTATCTTTTGCTTATTTGATAAATATAACCCTGTTTTGTTTGAGATAAACCAGTATATGAAAAATCTGTTGTCAATGCATAGTGCTCTTGAATTTCTATATTTGTTATTATTGAGGGTAGTCTAGTTAAATATTTTTTTACTTCATATTCATTTTTTAAATCTGCTATTTTATTAATTAAATCATCAAATATATAATCTATATTATTGTAAGGAATATAAATATTGTGAAAATTCAACCTTGAAAGTAACCAATTGTAGAATTGTATTGCCCTAATTGTTTCATCAAAATACAGAAAATGTTCTATTACTTCAATAAAATCATTTATGATTGATGGGGCATAATTCATATTTAAATGATATTTTTGTATATCTTTTGGAATATTAAATAATAACCTGTCAATAACAACTTGGTACATATTCATATTTTCCATGTATCCAAGATTATTTTTGGCAATTAATCCAATAGTTTCATCTTTTAATTTAAATAATAATTTGTTTTCATAAGTTCTCGGTGGGATATTATTAATAATATTATGTTGTGCCTCATTATAATACTTGTAATAAAGAATTCTCCTATATTTTTTTGTTGTTAAAAATATTACACCAATTTTATTAATAATGTATATTAAAGTATAAATAGATAATAAAAACAACATAATTAATATACTTCCAAACGTTTTATTAATCATTAATGTAATATTAATAATCATTGTTATATATAAAATAAACATCGGGATATAGAAACCCTGAATTTTCGTGCCAAATAATAAGTCTGTTTCTTTTTCACCCAAAATATGTTTATTTTCAATGCTTGCAATTAATGATAAAACAGCAGTAGTAAGAAATGTGCTACTAATTTGTGCAATTACTAAATCCTTATATACGTCCTTAAATTCAATTGAATTAATTTTTATAAAAATATTATTTTTGATAGAAATAATATTTAATATATATAATATATACATATAACTAAATAATATAAATGCTATGATTAATATGTATTTCATAAAATTTAATATAGGTATTATTTTATGCTCATTTTTTAAATATAAATTTTTCATATTCCATTTAAATTTGTTTAACTTGCGTTTTAATTTCATTTAATATTCACCCTCTGAAGTAACATTAATTAAAATATCTTGTTTAATAATTTCCAATTTTCATTTTCCATATCTTCTGTGTATTCAGTATTGCAAAAATATAACGAATCATTTTTATCATAATCTCTAACAAATCCCCAATTGACATTATACTTGTTAGCATATTGCTTTAATGCTTCAAACTTATTTTCAACTTTGATATCAATATTTTTTGATTTACCATCAGCATTTTCGCCACCTTTGGTTTCAATAATCCAGATTTTATTATCTTTATCACAAACAATAAAGTCAGGGTAGAAGTGCCATTTATGATTTACTGCATCAATATATACTATTGAGAAATAATCATTAGAAGATTCACCATTTTTATAGAACCATTTAATATTTTCATTATTTTCGCAAAAAAACTCAAACATTCTTTCACTTTTAGATTTTATTGTACTATTTGGATAATTCATATAAATTGATTTTTCATAAATTGTTGTATCTTTCATTTTAGGCTCATACTTAATATAATCCATTTCTGGTGCTTTCCAGTCAACAATTTTTAATTCATCTAATTTCATTTTTATTTGTCTTGCTTTTTGTGAAACGGCTTCTTGAAAATCATGTTTTAGCATATCTTCATTATTTATAACAAAAGCGTAAAATTCTAGTAATGATAAATCAACAAATTTTTTCGTAAATAGTTTACCTCTAAAGAACATTCTTTCAAGCATTAATCTTGTCCTATCATATCGCATACCTATTTTAGATGAAATAACATTAATAGAATGTCTCAATTCAAATCCATTTTTATTTGTACTTACTTCTGATTGAACCTTTATTCTATTAGCATTTTCTAATTCATCTGAATTAATCCTAACGATTTTATCTTGTACTATGTAATTATCAATGGTATCTTTAAATACATATCCATTTGCTTCTAATATAGTTTTATTATTCTTTTTATTATTTGTTAGATCATATTTTTCAATATAATAGTTATGAAGAATATTAAAAGTTTGTCTTTCATCAAATCCATCAAAGGCATTATCAAAAGTTATCTTTTTCAAACTAAAATTTTTGTATTCATTTTTTAAAAATACAACCTTAGTATCATAAGCATTAGAACCAAGTTCTTGTTTTACAGATTGTTCATATTTTTCATCAAATGTATATAAATAACAATTATCTAGAAGCACATTATCATAATGATGAGCTTGTGGCATTCTTCTGATTCTTCCAATAGTTTGTGTTTCAAAATCTTCACTCATATTGTCACGAAGTTTAACAAGTATCTTTGCTCTTGGACAATCCCAACCTGTTGAAATTGCTTGTTTCATTATTAAAATTGCCTGATTAGATTCATTATTTTCAATATCTTCAATGTTTTCTTTTCTATCTGATAGCCATATTGCTAAATTCTGTCTATCATAAGAATATTCTTTTTGTTCAAGTATTTTTTCAATTTGCTTTATTAAGTCATCTGACTTGCTAGGCACCTGAATAATAATAAGAGGATTTACTTGAATACCTAATTTTAAATATTCTTCTTTAATTGCATTTCTTTTGTTTATTGCAAGTTCTAGTAAATATTCATGCTCATTTGAAAGAGTGGATTCATTAGAAACATTTTCATTTATATATAATGCTCTTGTAATTAGTCCGGCATTTATTACTTCTAATTCATCAATTTTAATAAATTCAGCTTCTTTATTAGTTTTTGTAGTAGCACTAACTCTAACAATATATTCAGGATTCATATATTCAATAATGGCTTCTGCTTTAACAGTTTTATTTAAATGTTCCTCATCAACTATAATAATAAATTTATAGCCATTATTATGCGCCTCATGAACTCTTTCATATAAATTTTTTCTTTCGGCTTCTTTTAGGGCATTATTTCCTTTTTTAGTAATTGTTTCCCAATTTATAAAGGCTGTGTCTTTGGCATCAAAACCTTGAAGTAGCACATCTTGAATATTTTTAGTATTATGATGTGGTAAAAATTTAACCATTTTCTTTCTGCTTTGTTCTTCTAAATTTCCTTTACCAGGAGTAAGCCAAACAAAGATTACTTTATTATTTTCTTTTAAATATTCTTCAATGTATGAAAGTAAAATAATTGTTTTGCCACTACCAGTAGGGGCTTGTAATAATACTTCCTTTTTACTACCAATAGAAGTAGCGTCCAATAGTTTATTTACTGTATTTATTTGAAAATCTTTTAATTTAATTCCTTGCATTATTACATTACCTCCATAATTTCATCTTCAAAGTAATATTCTGGTATTATATATACTTCAATATTATTATTTTCAAAAATATTTTCTTGTTCACTTGTCAAAAGAATGTCTGATGAAATATAAACTTTTTCGCATATCTCTAATTCATTTTCATTAGTACTGAATTTATCTAATTCATCCTCATTTAAGTAAACTCTAATTTTATTATCATCAATCTCGATTCCATTTTCTAACTGAATAAGATTTTTAATGTTTATAAGCAAATTGTTGTGTAAATCTTCTGTTTCAGTATTTATTCTTGGAATATAAGCACAACGATAGTATTTTAAATTAAAATCAATTCCAACGTTGTTTGTATAACCTTTTTTTACATTCTCTAATCTTTGATATGTGATTTTTCTACATATTTCATTTTCGTTGTTTGTACAAAGAATAAATTTTCTATTACCATTGTCTTTTTTATTTACTTCTAATACAGCTTGTCCAGTTGTACCTGATCCAGCAAAAAAATCAAGAATAATCGAGCTTTTAGTTGAAGCCATTTCAATTATATCTTTTATCAAATTGATAGGTTTTTTTCCGTTTTCAAATTTAATATTTCCTTCCTTAGTTAAATTGTTTAAATTATATCCATCCCAGTATGTTCCTTTTATATCTGCTTTATATACATCTCCACTTATAATTTCAGTAACATCTTTTAACCAAGTAAATAGCCTTAACTTTTCACCCTTATAAAATTGTTCATAAACATTACCTTTATTTTTTCCACTCTTAGGCACATATTCAATACTATAAAGGGAATCTTTATCTAATTGAAAGTTTTTATCTTTTAATGCATCTATAACTCTTGGTCTTATAGAACTTTGTGGCATTGCAGTTGTAAATATTCTATCAATATATTTTTTATAAATTTCATATTCAGATAAATTTTCATCACTAGCTAATTTTGAAACTGATGTTAAAATAGGATTATTTCGTTTATATATTTTTATTTCATCACCGGAACCATCGAAAGTAGTGCAACAGTATTCCTTTTCACCAAAATCCTTAATAACGCTTGTATATTTCCAACTTATATTATTAGTTCTATAATAATCTAGTAAATCATCTAATTTTGTATATGAATACACCTTATTAAAATTCATGCTTTGAACTGAATTTTTTGAGTAAATTAATATATATTCTATATTCTTTTTAAGTTTCTTATCTTCACCGCCACCAGATGCACCAGCATTATTTTTCATCTTTACAGAAATTAGATTAACAAAATTTTCTTCTCCAAATATATCATCGCAAAGGATTTTTAATTGAGCAACTTCAATATCGTTTATATTGATAAAGATATATCCATCATTACTTAATAAATCTTTTGCTAATTTTAATCTTTTTTCCATAAATGATAGCCATTTACTATGTCTATATCCATCCTCTTCATCAATATAAGTATCATTATAAATAAAATCATTTACTCCGGTATTGTAGGGAGGATCAATAACTATTAAATCAATTTTTTCTTTATGAGTTTTTTCCAACAAATATAAACTATGAAGATTATCTCCCTCTAATAAAAAGTTAAATTTTTCATTTGGATTACTTACGATTTCTTTATCTTTTATTTCTTCAAAAGTTGGGATTTGAGTTTCTAGTTCTTTGTCAACACGTTCCTCATGTTCTTCCCAAATAAGACCATATTTTTTTTTAGTCAATTCATTTTCAATCATAGATAGATTTGTTAACATTTTTTCATCAGTAATATTCTTTTTTATTTCGCTAATTGTATTTAGCATTTTATCTCTTCTAATTTTAGAAAGGTTAGTTGTCTCCATTATTTTCCTCCTTTGATTTTATTTCCACAACATCATTTAAAGTACATTTTAAAACATCACATATTCTAACTAATGTTTCTAAAGGCACTGATTCATTTCGTCCCATTTTTGCCATAGCATTTGTACTTATTTTTGCTTGTTTGCATAGCTCTGTTTTGTTAATATTTTTATCAATCATTAATTTCCATAATTTATTATAATCTAATATCATTTTTACCCTCAATTCATTATTTTTGTTACACATCTATTGTATCATTTTGTCTTTCATATATCAAGCAATTCTTGAAAAGTTCAAGATAACTTTTTAAGATTTATTAGATGAAAAATTTCTTATAGAGGGTTTGGGCTTTTCCCACATACGAATTTGTGCGGTAGTACAAATTCAGTGCTGGCTAGACAAGATTATTACTCCCAAATTAAGAAAAATATAAAAAGAGGATTAAATTATTTTGATAATTTTTTCCTCTTTTTTGAAAACTCTTTATATAAAAACATATTCATTTAAGACAATTTCTTCTGCTGTATTTTTATAGTTGTTCATTAATTTTGTCCATTCCAATGGATTTAATTCTTTGCTTTTTTCAGACAGTCTTTCATCATTCTTAATATAATTTTCCATTAGTTCTTTATAATAATTTTCACAAGAATCACTGACTAAAAGAAGATGATGAGTTAATTTATTTGTCATCAATAATGTCTCATAAAGTGCTTGCTTGTTTTGTGCAATAAAGTGTAATCTTAATATTCCATATCTTCCAAGTCTTCCATAATTTTCGCCTTTTTCTAAATATAAATTTGGTAATAAATAATCTCCTTTTCTTGTATAAGTAACTTTCATTTTTATCATTCCTTTCTTCTTTAAATAGTGTTAATTAATTCATTTTTTGGCACTAATATTAAAATATCTTTAATAACATTTTTTTCAGTATATGGACAACTGATAATGCCATCTATATATAAATGTTCTTGTGATTTAGTAATAAATTCTTCTAAAAATTTATTAGAATATTCTTTGTTTTTCATCTTCATAATTGATAAAATATCATAATTCGATTCCATATTTTTTAACTCAATTTCATCAATTTCTTTATGAAATTTAATTCCAATATTATTGTCATTCATAATATTATTAAGATATTTTAAGTATTCTTTACTGCTTTTAGTTATAAATTCATCTGTGAATTTTATATCTTTAATATCAATATTATAGTTTTTATCACGTTTAATTTCTATCATAGATATAAGTCTATGAATCATATCTCTTTTAGCTTCTCTTGATAACAAATCATAAAGAAAAGCAAATCCAACATTTTTAATATTAGTAAAAAATAAAGTGTTATTTTTCTCAGTACAATCTAATTTTTTAACAAGTTCTATTGTATATTCTTTAGAATTATTATCTGGATCAAGTCTTACTTTCTTTTGATTTAGTTTATCAATTTCCTTTTTGATAACGTCATTTTTATGATTAATTGTTTCGACATCTAAATTAGAACTTAAATATAAATCTACTAATCTTTTTTCCTGTAATTTTAATTTTTCGATTGCTTTTTCTATATCTTTTACATCATCACTTTTGGTAGAATTACAAGTTATAATTTCATTATCCATAGAAAGCATAAATAGTGTTAATTCTTCTAATACTTGTTTTAATTTTGTTTCTATTTTTTCAGTATTATAATGAAGTCCAAATCCACTACAATTATGATTTTTACATCTTAAATGGTAATAAACTTTTTGCTTTCCGTTAGGATATTTAAAAGATTCTGATGATGACATTATCTCACCACAAATAGGGCATTTTACTAAACCAGAAAACAAATGAATATATTCTCCATAGTTAGAATGTTTGTTTTTTACTAAAACATTTCTAGTAGCATTCCATGTTACTTCATCAATAATTGGTTCACAATAATTTTCAACTCTTAAAATATCTTGTGATTTTCTTTTGTACTTTCCATATTCAAAGATACCAATATAAATAGAATTAGTAAGTATTTTATAAACTCTATCAGATTTCCATTTTCCTTGCTTTAAATAAGCATTATTATCTTTCATAATATTAGCAATACCTCTAGTAGAATGACCTTTCTTGCATAATTCAAATATTTCTTTTACAACTTCTGCTTCAATAGGTTCTACTTCTAAATGACCAGTTTCCTTATTTCTAATATAGCCATAAGGTGCTTTGCTAGGATGAATACGTTCTAATGCCATTTCTTCCATAGCACGTTTAGTTCTTGCACCAATCTCTTTTCTTTCTCTTTGACCAAATACTAAATTCATCCCAAAAATCATTTCACCATTAGCAGTAGACACATCATAAGGCTCGAGTATAAGTTCTATCTTTACATCATGTTCCT
>OLHG01000211.1_pt1 | contig 41518 bp, 59 predicted proteins | sample 1605971 | NCBI WGS metagenome assembly OLHG01 (sample SAMN03283289) | human gut metagenome | biome: human-associated habitat; material: feces | host: Homo sapiens | place: Peru | collected 2012 | reverse complement strand
TGCCAAAGGAGTGATAATAAATGGTTGAATTTTTAAGTGGGTTGCTAATTGGAACTTTTATAGGAATTACCTTAATGTGCATTTTACAAGTAGCAAAAGATGAGGAGGAAAAGTAAATATGGAAAAGCCAACAATATGTAGGTACTGTGGAAATCCAGTTGTTTTTACTTCAAATGCTGAAATATATGGAAGAGAATATGGAGATGGAAAATGCTATTTGTGCAGAAATTGTAAAGCTTTTGTAGGGGTACATCCAGGAACAGATACACCACTTGGAACTTTAGCAAATGCAGAGTTAAGAGAATGGAGAAAACAAGCACATTACTGGTTTGATCAGATATGGAGAAAACCTTTAAGAATAACAACAAGGTATAAAGCTTATGGGTGGCTTGCTGAACAATTACATATTTCAAGAGAATATACACATATTGGTATGTTTGAAAAAGAAGAATGCGAAGAAACAATTAGACTTTCAAAAATTAGAATAGAAAAATATAAAAAACAAAGGAGTGAGATATTTGAATGGATTTAAAGTAGGAGAATTAGTGGTTTTTATAGGAAAAGATCCTGATAATGAAATTTATACTGTAGAAATAGGAAAAATAAAAAAATTGTGCGAAGATGGAGCTTTTGTAAATTATCATACAGGAGAAACTGCTGCAAAAACTAATTATTCAGACCTATATAAACTAAAAAATTCTTATGTAATAGAAAAAGAAAATTTGGGTGGTGGTCTTAATTGAAATTAGAATTAAGAGATTACCAAAAGGAATGTATAGAATTAATTGATAAATTAGAGCCAGGATCATATTTAATACAAATGGCAACAGGTTGTGGAAAAACAGCAACATTTACAAACATAAAAAGAAAAGGTCGTGTACTAGTCCTAGCACATAGAGAAGAACTAGTTACACAACCAATAAAATACTATGACTGCCCTGTGGGAATTGAAATGGCGAATCACAAATCCCATGGAGAACCAGTTGTAATAGCATCAGTACAAAGTATAATACATAGATTAGATAAATTCAAGCCTGATGAGTTCGATATGATAATAACAGATGAAGCTCATCATGCTGCAGCAAAGAGTTATAAGAAAGTATATGAATATTTTAAACCAAGATTACATTTAGGGTTTACAGCAACACCTAATAGAGGAGATAATGTAAGACTTGATGATGTGTATCAAGATATTATATTTGAAAGAGATATTAGGTGGGCAATAAAAAATCATTATTTAACAGATATTTATTGTATGAGGGTAAATATAGGTTATGACATCTCAAAAGTAGCAAGAAGAATGGGAGATTTTGCACCAGGAGAACTTGATGAAGTTATGAATCAAGAAGTACTTAACCAAGCGATTTTTGATGCGTATAAAAAATATGCAAAAGGACAAACACTTATATTTGCTTGTAGTGTAAATCATGCTGAAGCAATTGCAAAGAAAATAAAAGGTGCAGTTGCAGTAACGGCAGAAACGAAAAACAGAGAAGAAATAATAAGAAAGTTTACAAATAGAGAAATACCTGTATTAGTAAATTGTATGTTATTTACTGAAGGAACAGATATGCCACTTGTTGAAACGGTAATGATTGCAAGACCGACAAGCAACAGCAGTTTATATACTCAAATGGTAGGTAGAGGATTAAGACTTTATCCAGGAAAAGAAAAATTAACATTGATAGATTTAGTAGGAACAACAGGAAGAGCTAATCTTTGCACAGCTCCAACACTAATAGGAATAGATTTAAATGGAGTACCAGCAAGCAAACAAGATGAAATACAAGGGGATCTATTTGAATTACCTGACATAGTTGCTAAAAAAGCGGATTGTCCTTCAGCTTGGATTAGAAATATTGAAATAGTAAATTTATGGGCAAAAGAACAAAGTTACAATACACATGGAGTTAATTATTTCAAGATGCCTAATGGAAATATGGTTGTAAGTATTCCTAAAAAGAAAATAGTTATACCAGCACAAGATGAGTTAGGAAAGACAACATGGAATGGTAAAAAAGTAAGTATGCAAAAGGCTTTTGATGAAGCATATTTGTATTTGAAAGAAAATTATTCAGAGCAAGAGTATATATGGAATATTGAAATGATAAAAAAATGGGGAAGAGTACCAGCAAGTGAAAAGCAAATTGCTTCAATAAAAAGATTCATGAAAGATTTTGACACAGAAAACTTAAATAAAATGCAAGCAACACAAATATTAAATAGATTATTTTATAGGTAGGTGATTAAAATGAGTAAAAAAGGATTTGATTTTAGATTAGAAGTTGAAAATGTAAAAGATAATGAAGAATTTAATAATAATACAGAGTTAATAAATGAAATAAAAAAATTATTTAAAGAAACACCGTTCCCTTTAGATGGTGCAGGATTTTGTGAGAATCGAGAATTTTTAATAATTTCTGGACAAGTTTGTAGAGATAGCAAGAAAGAAGCTCAAGCTGAATATACAATTTTTAAGGAAAAACTATTAAGAATATTTAAAAGATTTTATAAAAAGGTAAGGTTAATAGATATATTTATTGCATACTTTACAACTTTACATTAAGGAGTGATTAAATGCCAAGAAGAGGATACATATTTGAAAATCAAATAAAAAAAGTATGTGAATATGTGGAAGCAATAGGTGGACATGCACACAAGAATCATGCAGAACGATTGCAAGATGGTACATACATAAAAGGAGAGCCATTTGATTATGAGATATTTCTACCAAATTATAAAGCAGTATTTGATGCAAAAGAATGCAAAACTAGAAAATGGCACATGGTCGATAAAGATATAAAGCAATGTGATGAAATGAAAAAATGTAAAAATGCAGGACTCAAAGCATATTTTTTAATATGTTTTGAGGGCTCTGATGTGAGAATGATAGATGTAGATACAGCAATAGCAACATTAAGAAGCGGAAGCAAAACGATATCTGCAGAAGGAAATCCAAGCTGGGATTTAATAAATATACTAGGAGGTTTACAAAAGTGAAATGTGGTGATAAAGAGTGGCAACATTGCCGAGTAGAAAAGATGGGATGTAAAGGTTGTTATTATGATGAAATAGAACCAGGAGAATATGTAAGATTTAAAGATGAAACGATAGACAAAATAGTTGATATTATTGAGACACAAGGAAATCAAAAATTGATAGCTTTTGAAAAAAGAAATAGTTATAAAAGTGAAACAGGACTTGTTAATTGCATGGATAAACATGGTAAAAAAATCTCTGATGTATTAAAAGAAGGAGATGTAATTTTTTATAAAATTAATAATTCTTCGATTGTATATATATCAAAAGTAAAAAAGTATAAAAATGGATTAGGTGCAAACTTCTATACTTTAGAACAATTAAATATTATGAAAGTAATAACAGAAAAAGAATTAAAACAAACAGGATATGATATCAAGGAGGTTTATTTTGAAAGTATTTAGATTTATGTCAAAAGTTGAATTTGAAAAATATAAAAATAATTTTATTTTAAAAAATAATAAAAAACATGATGGAAAAACCAATTCAATAGGATTTTGTTTCTTAAATGTAGAAGATTTTACTCCTGAAGAAGCAATGCACTTTTTAAGTGGAATTGTAACATTTGATGTATGTGCAGTATTTGAAACAGATGAAAAATTAGACAAGACTTATGGTATTTATGCAAAACCAATAAAAAGTACAGGAAATCCGATTGAAGATTTAATGAATCTATTTTGTGGCTTTAATGAGAGATTTACAGCTGATGAATATTGTATAACAGAATATGATAAAAAAAGAATGAAATTGATAAAATATAGTGAGGAAATTTGGAAACAATGGAATCCAAGAGAGAACCAAGAAGAATTAAAATGGGTGGAGGTATAAAGAAAATGAAAACATGGGAAGAAATGACAAAGTTAGATAAAAGAAATAAAATGATGATTGCATTTTATATTTTTATGGCAATATTTGAAATAGGTGCAGCAATTTTTGAAAAAGAATTTATTTGGACAATAGTTGCTTTATTATGGATAAATATTGCTGTAATGGAATATTGTAATGCCAAAATGTTGAAAGGTAAAGAGGCAATTATTAAATTGCAAGAGAGACATATTGATATACAAGATGATATGATAATGGATTTATTAAAGGATTTATCAATGCCTTATGTAGTAATAGAAACGGATTTAATAAAAATACCTGAAAATTTTACAAAACCAAACAAAAGTAAATTAAAAAGCAGAATTGAATATTACAACAAAAACAAGTGTTTTGAAGTGCCAATAATTATTGATCCAAGCAATATGTTGTTAGATGGATATACTTCATATTTAATTGCTAAACAGTACAATTTAAAAACAGTACAAGCTAAAGTAAAGATTGGAGAATAGAATATGAAAGATGTAACAAAGAGATATGTAAATATGATTGAATCTTTTGAATGTGATTTTGCACTACCTAACATCAAGCCAAATGAAGAAGGTAAAGAAAAAATAAGAGTGGATTTTCCAATGTCAAAACAACTTTATGATGATGTAGAACTATTAAAAGAATTGAGTTTCAATTTAAGACATGAAAAAATAAAAATTGTGGAGGAAGAATGATGGAAGCAGAAGTAAGAAAATATAAAGGAGTAATATTAGATTTGGAAGGGGTAACAGTAACTAAAAGTAGTTTTGATAAACCAAGAATAGCATATTATAGAGTAAAATTGTATGATGCAGACAAAAAAGCAACTATTGATTTATTAAATGTTGATTCAAAAGAAATAAAAATAATTCAATAAGAAAGTAAATAAATAAATTTACTTACAAAAAAATAGAAACAACTCGAATAATTATGAAAGGAGATGTTAAAAATGGCTATAATTAAAGCAATATTTATATTTTTTATAGGTTTATATGCACTATCAAAAATGATTGATGGAATGAATAATAAATATTCAGATAATAAAGATAAAATTATAAATTTAATAGAAATAGTAGTCAGCATAGTATTAACTTTCTTTATATTCAAATTTTAGGAGGTGCAAAAGATGAAAATACAAGAAGTATTAGAAAACTATAATTCCCTTAAAGCAATCATAACAATAACAGAAGGAGAAATACAAGAATTAAAGAATGAAGTGTTAGATTGTAGAAGTGCAAATTTAGATGGTATGCCAAAAGCACAAGGCTATACAACTTCAAGTATAGAAACATATATTGCAGAGAAAGAGGAGAAGATAAATAATAAACAAAGATACATAGATAAAACAAAAATAAAGCTAGAAATAGTAGAAAGTTTAGTAAAAACATTAAAGAAATATAACCAGGATATTATTGATATGAGATATTACCAAATGATGAGTATTGAAGAAATTGCAGTAAAGAAAGATAGAGGCTATGGAGCAATACAAAAAACAATTGATAGATCAATAAGAATTATGCAAAAAGAATACAATAAAAATAAAATGTCTTAATTTTGTATATAAAATTTATATATTTTGTCTATATTTTTTCAAAAAATAATCTGTTATAATTATAATTGAGAAAATTGTAAATACCTTTTTGTTTCTCCTTTGTAATAAGGTCGCCGATATAAATGTCGGTGACTATTTTTTTATATTGCGGAGATGGTGCAATGGCAGCACAAGGGGCTCATAACTCCTAGACGAGGTTCGAATCCTCTGTCCGCAACCAAAAAATACAAAAGAGGTATGCCTATGAATTTGGGTAGATGTATGTTAAGAGAATGTAAGACTTGTAGATATGAAGCAAGTTGCTTTAAGGAGTATAGAAATGAATATTCAAAAAATAGAAATAACAAAACTAAAGCCAGCGGAGTACAATCCAAGAAAAGATCTAAAACCAGAGGACGAAGAATACCAAAAAATAAAGAAAAGCATTATTGAGTTTGGATATGTAGCACCTATAATAGTTAATTCAGATATGACTGTTATTGGAGGACACCAAAGGTTAAAAGTGTTAAAGGAATTAGGGTACAACGAAGTAGAATGTGTAATTGTAGATTTAAACAAGAATAAAGAAAAAGCTTTAAATATAGCACTAAACAAAATTAGTGGTGATTGGGATAATAGCAAGTTGGAAGAATTGCTTGCAGAGCTAAAAGAAACTGATATTGATTTAGATATAACAGGTTTTTCTTTTGATGAAGTTGATAACATTCTAAAAGATATAACAGGCTCAAAGGAAGATGACTTTGACATACAACAAGCCCTGGATGAAATAGATGAACCAACAACTAAAACAGGAGATATTTGGATATTAGGTAGACATAGACTAATGTGTGGAGACAGTACGCAAAAAGAACAAGTTTTGCGTCTTATGAATAACCAAGAGGCAGATATGCTTCTTACAGATCCACCTTATAATGTAGACTATGAAGGAAAAACAGCAGATGCTTTAAAAATTGAAAATGATAATATGAATGAAACAGAGTTCTATAATTTTTTACTTGATTCTTTTAGAAATATGTATGAATCAGTAAAATATGGAGGCTCTGTTTATGTTTTTCATGCTGATACAGAAGGCTTAAATTTTAGAAATGCTTTTAAATCTTGTGGATTTAAACTAGCTCAATGTTTAGTATGGGTAAAAAATACATTTGTTATGGGTAGACAAGACTACCAATGGAGACATGAACCAATTTTATATGGATGGAAGGAAGGTGCAGGACATTATTTTGTAGATGATAGAAAACAAAGTACAGTATTAGAATTTGATAAACCTTCAAGAAATGCAGAACATCCAACAATGAAACCTGTTGATTTATTAGTATATCTGATTAAAAATTCAAGTAAAGAGGATAACTTAATACTTGACTTATTTGGCGGAAGTGGTTCGACATTGATTGCTGCAGAACAAACAAAAAGAAAGTGTTATACAATGGAGCTTGATCCAAAGTATTGTGATGTAATAGTAAAAAGATGGGAAACACTAACAGGAGAAAAAGCAGAGTTGCAAAAGTAATGGAGGTGGGTGATATGATTTGACAGAAGTGAATGTAAAAGAATTTAAAAAAGATTACTTAAATGGGCTAAAATATAAAGAGCTTATGGACAAATATAATATTACTCAACCAGAGTTACAAAAACTGATAAGACATAATAAACTAACTAGAACTAAAAGCCAAGCACAAATTGGAAACAAAAATTCAGTAGGAAACAATGGCGGTGCGAAAGAAAATAATAAAAATGCTGTAACAACAGGAGAATATGAAACAATATTCAAGGATGTATTAACAGAGGAAGAATTAGAAGTTTATAATATTGTAGATTTTCAAGACAATAGAATGTTGCTGTTGGATGAATATAGAATATTAACTATTCGTGAAAAAAGAATGATGGCAAGGATAAATAAATTGCAAAATAAGGATAAGGACTTAACAATAGGAAGCATAAGAAAAAGAGAAACTAGAAGAAAAGCATCAGTAGAAACCGAAACTGTAACCGAAGCGGAATCTACTATAAGTCTTATTCAAAAAATAGAAGAAGGATTAACAAGAGTACAGGATGCTAAAAGAAAATGTTTAGAAACATTACAAAAACTTGATAATGAAAATGATAATACTTTAAATTTAAATGTTTCTGCAGTTAATCCAATATTAGAGAGTATAAATAGACAATTAGGTGGTGGTTTAAATGGAAGAAAATGAGGCATTTCCACTATCTGAAAAATATATAGATTTCTTAAATCATAAAGCAAGTACAGAATTTTTGGAAGGAACAACATTTGCAGGAAAAACAACAGTTGGTATTCCAAAGTTCATGTTTAGAGTAGCAGATGATGATAGTTCAAAACCAAGCATTATTGCTGGTCTTGATTTAGGAACAATAGAAAAAAATATTATTAATGCAGACAATGGATTGATAGCAGTATTTGGAGAATATGAAAATGGTGGAGCAATAGAATACAATCCAAAAGGTGCTAAAAAAATTACATTGCCACATATTATTTATCATACACCAAAAGGAAATAAAATCATTTATGTTCTAGGATATGATAATAAAGCAAGATGGAAAAAAGCACTTGGTGGACAAGTTTTTGGGTTATTCATAGATGAGTTTAATATAGCAGATATGGAATTTGTTAGAGAAGCATTTATGAGAGCAGATTATAGACTATGTACTATGAACCCTGATGATCCAAACAAAGAATGTTATTCACAATTTGTTAATCATGCTAGACCAACAGAAAAATATAAAAATGATGCACCAATAGAACTTCTTGAAATGTTAAATCAAGAGCAAATTGATGATTGGACTTGGTGGTATTTTACATTTGACCATAATAAGAGTTTGACACCAGAGAAGAAAAAGAAAATTATAGAATCTGTGCCAGTAGGTACAAAACTATGGAAAAATAAAATAAAAGGTTTACGAGGCAAGTCAACAGGACTTGTTTTTATTAATTTTGATAGAAGAAAACACTGTATAACAAAAAATGAAGCAAAGAGTTATTTAAGACAAGTAAGCTCTGAAACAGTACAATTGAATATAAAATATAAAACAAATAAAGAAGTAAATGAACATTTTATACAATTTACTGCAGCATTAGATACATCTTATAGTTCGTTAAGTCCTGATACTATTGCGATGTCTTTTGCAGGAATAACAAACAAAGGTAAATATATATTGCTAGATGAAAAAGTTTATAACAATGCTGATTTAGAAGAGCCACTTGCACCAAGTGATACTGTTAAAAATTTTGTCGATTTCTTGGAGAGAAACAGAAAAGAGTGGGGACTAGCAAAAAATACATTTATTGATAGTGCAGACCAAGCAACAATAAAAGAATTTGCAAAATATAAAAGGAAAACAGGTTGTATATACATATTCAATAATGCTTGGAAAGCTAAAATGGAAATAATAGATAGAATAAATACACAGCTTGGATGGTTTAAAGATAATTGCTATTTTATTGTTGATACTTGTAATAATTATTGTAACGAGTTAGATGTATATTCATGGAAGGAAGATAAAGACAATGAACCTGAAGATGGAAATGATCACATGGTTAATAGTTGTCAATATAGTTGGATTCCGTATGTTGATAAGATAGGAGTTAGAAAATGAAATTTGGAGAAAGAGTGAAAAATATGATTAAGTCATGGTTAGATATTAGACCAGCACAAGGTCAAACATTTATAGTTAATGAAAATATGGATTTTCAAGCTAATTGTATAAGAAATAAAATATGGTATAGAGGAGACAGCAGAGAATTATCTGAATTTTATGGTCAATTAAATTATGCTGATGATACATTTTGGGGAGCTACACAAACTGCAGATATAAGAATGAAAAAGTCACATTCAGGTTTGCCAAAGCTAATGATTAAAACACTAATAAATACAGTTATGACAGACTATGGCGGTGATGATGTAGAAGATGAATATTGGAAAGAAGTTAATGAAGAAAACAAATTTGATACTAAAATGTTAAAAAGTCTACTTGGAGATGCTTTATATATTGGAGATGGAGCAATAAAAATAAATTATGATCCTGATATTTCAGATAAAGCAATACTTGAATGGGTAGATGGTTCAAAAATAGATTTTGTATATAAAAGAGGTCGCTTAATAGAAATTGTTTTTAAATCATTTCACGAAGAAGGCAATTATACATATCTATTAGAAGAACATTATGGGTATGGATATATAAAATATGTATTACTACAAGGTGATAAAGAAGTAGAATTAAATACTGTTAAAGAATTGTCAAAATTAAAAGATCTTTCTTTTGATAAAAGTGTTATGTGGGCAGTTCCAATAATGTTTAATGAATCAGCAAAATATAAAGGTAGAGGAGAGTCTATTTTCGATGGAAAATATGACTCTTTTGATAGTTTAGATGAAATAATTTCTCAATGGTTAGAAGCGGTTAGAGCAGGAAGGGCAATAAAATATATTCCTGAAAGTTTAATTCCAAGAGATGAAGAAACAGGGGAACTTTTAATAAATAGTAATCCATTTGATAATAAATTCGTTTCTCCTGAAGGAAATATGAGTGAAAATGGACAAGATACAATAGAAATAAAACAAGCTGAAATTCCAACAGAGAATTACTTACAGTCTTATATAACATTTTTAGATTTATGTTTACAAGGAATTGTTAGTCCTAGTACACTTGGAATTGATAATAAGAAGTTAGATAATGCAGAGGCACAAAGAGAAAAAGAAAAAACTACTTTATATACTAGAGGTTTAATAATAGATACTTTAGCAGATTTTATTCCAAGAGTAATTAACACAGTTCTAAAATCAAAGGCACAAATTGATAAGAAATCTATTCCTGAAGATAAAGAAATTACATTAAAATTTGGAGAATATGCAAATCCATCATTTGAAGCACAAGTTGAAACTGTAACAAAAGGAAAACAAGGCGGAATAATGTCTATTGAAGCAAGTGTTGAAGAATTATACAAAGATGACAAAGATGAAGAATGGAAGCAACAAGAAATAGCTAGATTAAAAGCTGAACAAGGAATTATAGACATTGAAGAACCAGCAGTAAATTATGATTTGGAAATGAATGAAGATGCTACCGACACAAATGTCGATACCAATAAAGTAGAAAATCGAGAAAAAGAACCAAATGCGAAAATAGATGGTCAAGATAAAAATAAAAAAGACCAGGAGAATATAAATGAATAATGAATACAGTATCAGCAGGGCATTTCAAAGAATAGAAGAGACATTGATAAAGTCGATGAAAAGAAACCTTACGAGACATTTGAATGAAGAGAAAGATTTAGATATGAATTGGAGTGCCTGGCAAGCTGAACAGTTAAAAGGATTAGAAAAGTTTAAACAAGAAAATAAAAAAATGTTTAAAAATGATTTTTCTACTATAAATACTGATATAGAAGAACTAATAAAAAAGAGCTATGATAATGGAAAGCTGGAACAGGAAAAAGTAATATTAGAAGCTATACAAAATGGTACATTTAGTAGCAATAATAAAAAAATAAGTAAATTATGGCATATTTATAATACAAGTAAAAATAAAAGAATCAAAAAGAAACAGTTAACTAGAATATATGATATTACAAATCAAACGGAGTCAGGTTTTTTTAGAATAAATGAAAGAAAGCTAAAAGCACTTATAAAAGAAACAACAGAAAACTTTGACAAAGCTGAATTATCAATATTAAGATTTACTAATGATCAATATAGGCAAATAATATATGATGCCCAGGTATATGCAAATACAGGTTCAGGAACAATACAACAAGCAGTTGATATGGCTACAAAAGATTTTCTTGCAAAAGGAATAAATAATATTGAATATGCAAATGGAGCTATGGTAAATATAGCATCTTATGCACAAATGGCTATTAGAACAGCAAATAAAAGAGCATATTTACAAGGCGAGGGAGAAAAAAGAGCTGAATGGGGAGTTCATACAGTTTTAGTTCCAAATCGTGGTGGAGGTTGTCCATATTGTATTAAATTCCAAGGTAAAGTTTTTATTGATGATGTATGGAGCGGTGGAACGGCAACGGAAAGCAAAGAAACTGGTTATCCATTGTTAAGTACAGCTGTAAAAGCTAAATTATTTCATCCTAATTGTAAGGATACAACTGTTACATATTTTCCAGGAATAAATACAAAACCGATTCCTCCAACAAGAGAAGAATTGGAAATTAAAAAAGAAAATTATATGAATGAACAGAAATTAAATTATATTGATAGAAATATAAATAAATATTCAAGACTTGAATTAGGAAGTCTAGACGATGAAAATATTGAAAAGTATCATAATAAAAGGTTACAATGGCAAGAATATAAGGAAAAATTTATACAAGATCATAAAACAACATTTAGTGATATTATAAAACTTGAAAAAGAAAGATTTAAGAATGAAATAAATAATAGGATTAGCAATAATATAGTAAATGAAACTAAAATCACAGAAGTATCAGATCATTTAGTTGATAGAATTAAAGAAAGAAAACTTAATATAGATGATATTGAGCATACATTGAAAAATCCTTTAAAATATGGTAAAATTAAGTATGACAAGTACGATAGACCAAGTTTTAGTGTGGTTGGAGAAAAATGTACTGTATATGTAAACCCTGATAATGGAATAATAACAACAATACATAAAACTCACACTAAGACAGTAGAAAAATTGAAAGGAAATAACAAAGATGAAAATTGATATAAAAGATCTAGAAAAATTAAAAAAAATTGATGATCCTGAAATAAATAAGTTAATAAATGAATTAGATGTTGAAAATATTGAAGAAAACAAAGCAATAGAATTTATGGAATTGCTTTATGAAAAGTCAAATGAATATTTAAGCAATCCTGGATACAATGAAACGGAAGAAAGTTCATTGCTTGAAAGAGTTGCTGATAATATATATGAACAAACTAAATAATTATAAAAGTGTTGAAAAGAGCCTAAAAGGGCTCTTTTTTAGTGCTTAAATTAGAAAGGAGGGAGTAATTTGATGGGAAGCAAGGAATTTATTGTAAAATGTAAAGAACTAGTGAAAGAATATGCAAAAGAACATTTAGATAAGAGCGATGAAATACCAGAGTTTGATGTGTTTGTAGTGTGGAGTTGCAAAACATTGCAAAATAGTAAAGCATTATTAAGCACTACTTTATGTGACGGTATGTATTACGAATGTACTTTAAATGGAGATAAAAAAGAAATATATTTTGATGCTTATAAGAAGTTTGAAAATAAATGTATTAAATTAGAGGAGGAAAAGTAAAAATGGGAAGAAAAAAATCAGAAGAAATAAAGGAAAATGTTGTGGATGAAGCAACAGAAAAAGAAGCAGTTACTAGTACAGGAGAAACATTAGAAGAAATGAAAGGTGAAAGTATAGAAACACCTGCAGAAGAAAATAACATTGAAGCAACAGAAAAGGTGCTTGAAGAAAAAGAATTGAAGGCTAATACAAATTTCAAAGATAAATATACAAATGAATTGTATGAAAAAGATACTATATTCGTAATATCTGAAACAACAGAAACAAAAAAAATAGAAAATAAAAAATATGAAATATCAAAAGCTAGAGCAAAAGAATTAAAAGCTAAAGGCTATGTAGATATTAATTAAGAGTCTAAAAAGGCTCTTTTTTTATGTGACCAAACACTGATGTCCTAAAAAGCTTGTGTATATAGTCATTTCAAGACTTTAAAAAGTTATAGGAGGTAGTGAAACATGGAAGGAAATGAAGCAAACAACAATAATGCAAATTCTAACCAAAATGCCCAAAACACTACAGGGCAAAACAACAATGCAAATCAACCAAATAATAATTCTAATGGAATTGATTATAACAAAATCCAAGAAATTATTGAAGGAAGAAATGCAAAAACAGAAGATAGTGTGTTAAAAGCCTATTTTCAAAAGCAAGGATTAAGTCCTGAAGAGATGGAAAGTGCAATAAATGCTTTTAAGACTCAAAAGGCTAATCAAGCGAATGCTCAAAACAAAGAGCTAACTGATACACAAGCATCATTACAAAAAGTTCAATTAGAAAATCAAAGATTAAAAATAGAGAAGAAAGCCTACGATTTTGTGGACGATTTAAATGTTGATAACAAAACAATGCCTTATCTTTTAAAAATGGCTGATTTTAATAATTGCATTGGTAAAGATGGAAATGTATTAGAAGATACTTTAAAAGCAGCATTACAAAAGGTCGTTGATGATGTTCCAGGACTAAAAAAACAAGTGCAAGGAGTCGTTGGAATAACAGTTGGTGCTGACACTAATAATGGTACAAATTCAAATAATGGAGTATTTGATTTTGGATTTACTGGTGTAAGACCTAGAAAAAAATAAAAAAAATTGGAGGTAATTATTATGGCATTTGAAAAAACAGGATTAAATTATGCTAAAGAATATTCACAAGCTTTAGCTCAAGCATATCCATACACTTTATTTTTTGGTGCATTATGGAGTGCAGTAAAACCAGATGTTAAATTTTTAAGAAACGATACAGTAATTCTACCATCATTATCTGTTAAAGGTAGAAAAAATGGAGATAGGGATTCAATAGGTACTTTTGGAAGAAACTTCAATAATGATGAAGAACCAAAGAAACTAAAAACTCATAGAACATGGGATACACTTATCCATCCAAGAGATATTGATGAAACAAACCATGTTGCAACAATACAAAACATAACTAAAACTATGAATGAAGAGGAAAAATTCCCTGAAATGGATGCTGAAATGATCACAGCATTATATAAATTAAAAAATGAAATAGAAACTATTACTGAAGGCGATGTTCTTACATTAGCAAATGTATTAACAAAGTTTGATGCAATGATGGACAAAATGGATGAAAAAAGAGTTCCTGCAGCAGGAAGATTACTATATGCTGATACATATACAAAAACATTAATAGATACAGCAAAAGAAGCTGCTAGAAATCTATCAGCACAAGATACAACTGTTGCTAGATCATTAGACAGAATAGGAGAAGTTGAAGTAATTGGTGTTCCAACTACTGCAATGAAATCTGCATATAACTTTACAGATGATGGATTTGAAGTTGCTACAGATAAATATGAGTTAACTGCTGATACAGAAGTAGTAAGTGGAAAAACATACTACACAAAATCAGGAACTTCATATACAGCTGTTGAAAGCCCTGCAAAATCAGGATTAAATACTTATTATGAAAAAGTACAAGAAGCTGCAAAAGATGTAAAAATGATATTAGTTCATCCATCTGCAGTTATACCAGTAATTGCTTATGACTTTGCACAATTAGGTGCTCCAAGTTCATTATCACAAGGTAAATGGACATATTTTGAAGAGTCATTTGAAGATGTATTCATCTTTAATAAAAAACATGATGCTATTCAATTCTATGTAGAAAGAAAAGCGTAGGAGTTGATATTATATGAGTATATATGCAGATACAACTTATTATCAAAGCATATATAAGGGACAAACAATTCCTGATAATGAAATTGAACAAAAATTAAAAGAAGCAAGCGGACATATTGATACTTTGACTTATAATCGTATAGTTGGAAAAGGTTTTGAAAAATTAACAAAATTCCAACAGGATATTATAAAAGAAGTTGTATGTAAGCTTGCTGATTTTGAATATGAAAATGCTGATTTATTAAAGTCACCACTTAATAGTTACTCAATAAATGGAGTATCAGCAAGTTTTAATGCAAGTTGGAATGTTCAAATTCAAAATGGTATTGCTATACCAAAAGATAATTATTGCTTATTACAGCAAACAGGATTAACTTGTAGAAATGTGAGGTATTAGATGATATATCCAAGTTTAGTAAGAAAAAAAGATTGTAAAACAGACATTCATGTAATTTTATATGGAGAAAATACAACAGAAGATGGAGCTCCTGAAATTGTACTAGATAAAGATCTAAAATGTAATTATCAAGATAGTGCAAAAAGAGTTCTAACTACTGAAAAAGTAATAATTCAAATAAATGGTGTAGCTCTTTTTTACGAGGATTTTGCACCTGATATACCTGTTATATCTAGTGGAAAAGTCACTATATTTGGAGAAACACGAGAAATATACCAGGGAACAAAAGCAAGAAATCCTGATGGTACAGTCAATTATATTAAATTGGAGATACAGTAACAATGAAAGTAGTTTCTTCAAAAGTAAAATTAAATGTACCTAAAATAAATCAATTAAGTAAAGCATCTATAACTTCTTTAGAAAAGACAGTAAATGCCTTGCATACAGAAGTAGTAAATGCACAAGTAATGCCTTTTGATACTGGAAATATGCAGAATGATAATACTTATGAAGATTATTCTAATAGCAGTAAAGGAAAAGTTAGTTTAGTTACATCAACACCTTATGCTAGAAGAGTGTATTTTCATCCTGAATATAATTTCCAAACAAAAGAAAATCCAAATGCACAAGGAAATTGGCTAGAACCATGGATTAGTGGAAAAAATAAAGACTTTTGTAAAAAAGCTTTTGCTCAATTTTATAAAAAGGAGGCTGGCTTAAAATGAGTAATATATTAGGACTAGCAGATATAAGGGATTGGCTAAAAACTCTTAAAATAACTGCTGATGATAATTACTATATAGGAAAATTGAATAGTAAAAAAGATGAATCTATTGGAGTATATCAATTAAAAACTAGCAATGAAGCTAATGTCGCAATAGGCGGAGTTGATAATACAAAAATTCTAGAAAAATCAGTTAGTATTTTAATTCATTGGAATGCTAATGCAAAAGAAACAGAGCAGAAATCATTAGAAGTTTATAATAAGTTTTTAGAATCAAGAAACTTTGTTATAAACAATATAAAAGTGAATTATATAAGATTGCTTGTACCTGAACCAGTAGATGTTGGAACAGATAGTAAAAACATCTATGAAAGGGTTATACAAGCAATTTTTTATTATGAAAAAAAGGAGGTATAACCAATGGCAAATGTAACAAGTGGAGTATATCCAGTATTTGATAATGTATTTAAGATTGGTACAAAAGGTGTAGATTCAGAGGATGCAGATATGAAAACAATCGCAGATTGCGAAACATTTTCTTTGTCAATGGACAACAATGTTGAAGAATGGACACCTATGACAACCGAAGGTTGGATAAGAAGAATGCAAACAGGAAAAGGATTCTCTATAAGCATTTCAGGAAAAAGAAATGTTGGAGATGATGGAAACGATTATGTCGCTTCAAAATTGTTTGCAACAGGAAAAGCTGTTGAATCAAAATTTGAATGGGTATTTGCAGATGGTACAACTGTTAAATTCGATTGCTTAATTTCTGTAAGCAATGCAGGAACAGGCGACAGTACAAATGTAGCACCTTTAGAATTTGAGGTTATGTCAAATGGAAAACCAACTGTAACACCAGCAGCCTAAAATATTGCCTCAGTATTTATATACTGGGGCTTATTTTTTTTATTTAATTTTAGAAAAAATGGAGGAATTTAAGATGGCACAAATTGATATTAGTTCAAAATTAGGATTAGAAAAGTCAACAATAAAATTAGGAGATGGAAAAATCTACGAAGTAGATACAAGTGCAGATAATTATTTATTAGTTCAAGAAAAGATAAAAAATCAAGAATTTTCTATTGCAACAATGTACGAGATGATTGAAATGCTAATGGGAGAAGAAGCTTTAAAAGAAATAAAAAGTATGAAACTTACAATAAAAGGTTTAAAAGCAGTAGTAACAGCATTATCAGCAATTGTGAGTGAAGAAAGTTATGAGGAAATGGAGAAACGATTTCAATAATCCATCTACATACGATCCAGGATATGACTTGTTTGAAGATTGGGACTTAATTGCATCAAGCTTAAAAACACAATATGGTTACAGTGTAAGAAAAGAAATTAAAAATTTGTGTTGGGGGGAATTGAGTAGTGATATTGCAGGACTTAATGGAGATACACCTCTTGGAAATATAGTAAGAATTAGAAAAGAAAAAGATCCAGAGGTAATAAAGAAATTCACAGCCGAAGAAATGAAAATAAGAAACGAATGGCTAAATAAGTCCGCTTCACAAATAAGTACCGAGAATTATAAACAAGCAATGGAAGATATAAAAAAAATGTTTAAAAATATGGCAAAGAAGTGAGGTGAGATGTTTTGAGTACAAATGTAGGAGAAATTGATTTAAGTTTAATTTTAAATAGTGATAAATTTAATTCACAATTAAAAAATGTTGACTCGCAAGCAGATAAAGCATCAACTAAAATCTCATCAACATTGTCTAAAATAGGGAAAGCTGTTGCAGTAGCTTTTTCAGTTACCGCAATAGTAAAGTTTGGTAAAGAATGCTTAAATGTAGCAACTGAAACTTCAAATGCTTGGATAGGACTAAACTCTATATTAACAGGGCAAGGAAAAAGTTTTTCCCAGGCAAAAAAGTTTATAAATGATTATATTGCAGATGGTCTAGTACCATTAAATAATGCAGTAGGTGCATATAAAAATTTAGCATTAAGAGGATATAGTTCTGATCAAATACAGAAAACTATGAATGCCTTGAAAAATAGTGCAACTTTTGCTAGACAAAGTACATATAGTTTAGGCGATGCAGTACAGACAGCAACAGAAGGTTTGAAAAACGAAAATTCAGTTGTTGTAGATAATGCAGGTGTAACCAAAAATGTTGCAAAGATGTGGGAAGATTATGCAAAGAAAATAGGAAAAACTACGAATAATTTAACACAAGCAGAAAAAATCCAAGCAGAAGTAAATGGAATATTGGAAGAAACAAAATTCCAAAGTAATGATGCAGCACTTTATGCAAATACTTATTCAGGCAAGATTGCACAATTAAATTCAGCTTTTACAAATATGAAAACAGCAATAGGAAATGCAATACAACCTTTAGCAAAATTGTTTGTACCAATAATTACTACAGCAGTAAATGCAGTAACAAAGCTGTTCACAGCACTTTCAGGCTTGTTATCATTGTTTGGATTAAAAGCTGATAGTGTAGAAACTGTATCAAATGGAATAGGAGATTTGTCATCAAACGCAGGTCAGGCATCTGATGCTATTGATGGAGTTGGAGATAGTGCAAAAAAGGCAGGAGATAAAGCAAAAAAAGCTTCTAATAATTTGGCAGCATTTGATAATTTAAATGTATTGCCAAAAGACACAGATAGTTCAAGTAGTTCTGATAGCTCAAGTGGTGGTTCTTCAGGATTAACGGACTCATTAGATGTGTCAAGCACAATAAAAGAAGATACATCAGCATTTGATGGCTTAATGGGAAGAGTAAAAGAATTAGCAAGTATTTTTAAAGAAGGATTTAATATAAGTTTTGGAAATACAAATTTTGACGGAATAATACAACATTTAACTAATATAAAAGATACTATAATAGATATTTGGACTGATCCAAAAGTTGTTGGTGCAGCTAATAATTGGGTTCAAACATTGCTTTTTACATTAGGGCAAGCTACAGGAGCAGTAGCAAGAATTGGTGTGAATTTAACAGAAGGTTTTGTTGGTAGTATAGATAAATATTTATCACAAAATGTAGAAAGAATAAAAAGCTTTATAATAAATATGTTTAATATTTCAAGCAAAGACTTGAAACTAACAGGTAATATGTGGCAAGCTTTAGGGGAAATATCAGATGTATTTAAAGGTGATACAGCAAAGCAAATTGGAGCAGATATTATTGCTATGTTTGCAAATCCTTTTATGAGTGTTGTTCAATTGTGTTCAAAATTCGCATTAGATGTAAAGGGAATATTGTTCCAACCAATTATTGATAATGCAGAAAAAATAAAAACTACATTGGAAAATGTAATGAAACCAATTCAAACATTTACAGGAACTTTAGCACAAGCAATGACTTATGTTGGCGATAAATGGAATGAAGTTTACGATCAACATATACATCCTTTAATGGAAAGTATAAAAACAGGGTTAAGTGATACTTTTGGAAAGTTTTTAGAAGTATATAACACTTATGTAGTTCCATTTTTACAAAATCTTGCAAATAATTTTAATGATTTATGGAATACACATTTAAAGCCTTTTGTAGACAATGTAGCAGGACTAATAGGAAGTATTGCTGATGCAATAAAGGTATTGTGGGAAAATTGGATTAAACCTCTTGTGGATTGGATTATTCAAAATATTATTCCTGTTTTAGTTCCTATCTTTGAAAGTATATGGAATACAATTTCAAGTGTATTTGGAGCCATTGCTGATACAATAGGAGGAATAATACAAACATTTAAAGGACTAATAGATTTTATAGTAGGAATTTTTACAGGAGATTGGAACAAAGCTTGGGAAGGAATAAAAACCTTCTTTACTGGAATATGGAATGCAATTAAAGGTGTTGTTTCAATAGTGTGGAATGCAATAAAAGGAATTATAGAAACAGCTGTAAATGTTATAAAAGGAATTATTACGACTGTATTTAATGCTATAAAAAGTATAATCTCTAATATTTTTAATGCTGTAAAAAATACTGTAACCAATATTTGGAATGGTATAAAAAACAATATTATAAATTCAGTAAATAACATAAAAAACGGAATAATAAATGCTTTTCAAACAGCATACAACAAGATAACTTCCATATTTAGAAATATTGGAAGCTTTTTTAGTGGAGTATGGAATGGAATTAAAAATACATTTAGTGCACTAGGAACCAAAATAGGTGATGCAATTAGTGGAGCAGTAAAAGCAGGTATTAATGGTCTTTTAGGAATGATAGAAAGAACTGTCAATGGATTTATAAATATGATAAATGGGGCAATAGGAGTAATCAATGCGATTCCAGGTGTAAATATTTCTAAATTGAATACTTTAAATGTTCCAAGACTTGCTGAAGGTGGATATGTAAAAGCAAATACACCTCAACTTGCAATGATTGGTGATAACAAACACCAGGGCGAGGTTGTTGCACCTGAAGATAAAATGCTGGATATGATTCTTACGGCATTGAAAATGTTTAAAGACCAAGATAGTAGTAATCAAAACAAAGATGGCGGAAAAGAAATAGTATTGAACTTTAATGGAACTTTAGCACAATTGATTAGAGTTCTAAAACCTGAACTTGATAGGGAGAATATAAGAAAAGGTGACAAATTGATATTAGGAGGTGCAAATTAATGGAAGAAAAATACGACTTTATAGTTATAGATGGAATAACATTTAATATTGGTGTTTTTGCAGATATAAAAGAAGCAGCAGACTTTTTAGATAAATATGCAAATAGAACAGAAGATGGAGATTTAAAAAGAGAGCTGATAGGTGTATATTTCAATTTTTCTGATATTAAATTTGAACCTCAAACTGATGATAATTACGAAGAATATGAAAGACTATGGAATAAATTATCAGAACCAGAGGAGTTTCATCAGATTAAAATTGCAAATTTTGAATTTAAAGCCTATTTTAGCAATGTATCAAGAGTTATATGTGGTTATAAAAATAATAGAGCATATAGAAAAGATATGACAGTAAACTTTACGGCTAAAAAGCCAGCAAGGAGTTGATAGTTTATGAAAACAAAAGCTCAAATTGTATTTGGATTTATTGATGTTACAGCAAAAAAAGATAGTCAATTAACTGTCAATGATAAGCAAGACTTTGTAGATTTGAATGATCTAAAGCAGAATGATATAGAAGAAACAAAATATGGAACTTGTGAAAAAAATCAATTTGCTTTAGATGGAACTTTTGAATTGATGCCTGATGTCTTGGATAATATGTGCTTGTGGTCTAATAATATGAGCAATAGTAAAGGTCTTTTTGAAAAACCACCAATATTAGAAATAAATTTTACAAAGCTACATAGTAGTTTGGGATTAACATTTTTATTTAGTAAAGCAGGAGACTATTGTAATCATTTAAATATAACCTATTATGATAAAGATAATCAATTGATAAATGAAGCAGAGTTTTATCCTGATAGTTACAAATATGTATGTAATAATGTTGTTGAAAATTATCAAAAAATAGTAATAATATTTTATGGTACAAACAATCCTTGCAGATATTTAAAACTATATCAAATACAATATGGTGCAGATAAAATATTTGAAGGCGATAATTTAATGAGTGCAAATATACTTGAAGAAATGGATCTATTAAGTTCAGAGGTAAGTATAAACACTTTGGAATTTACAGTTTATTCTGCAGATGATGAGTTTAACATCATAAATCCTACTGGATTTTATAGCTTGCTTCAAGAAAGACAAGCTTTTAAAGTAAAAGAACTACTGCTAAAACAAAACAAGGAAATAGACATGGGAACATTCTATCTTGATACCTGGAAAAACAAAGATCATAAAATAATGCAATTCAAAGCAATAGATTTAATTGGAATTATTGACAAGACTGACTTTTATGGGGGTATGTATGTTAATGCTAATTTTGAAGATATAATCAAAGAAATAATGACTTCTGCAAAGGTTGAAGATGAGAATTATGAAATACAAGAGAATTTAAAGAAAACTAAAATGACTGGCTATATTCCAGTTTGTAGTCATAGAAAAGCTTTACAACAACTTGTATTTGCAATAGGAGCAGTAATCGACTGTAGTAGAAGTGACAAAATAAAAATATATACATTAATAGATAGAGAAGATAATAATACCATAGAACAAACTAATATATTCCAAGGAACAAAAACTGTTGAACAGAACGATATTGTTACACAAGTTACTATGACAGCACACAATTATATTAAAGGCACTGAACAAGAAGAAGTCTACAAGGGAACATTAAGTGTTGGAGAAAATAGAGTTTTATTCGATAAGCCTGTTAGTAATATATCATGCACAGGAGGTACAATAAAAGAATACAATTGTAATTATGCTATTATAACTTGTACAGCAGAAAAAGAAGTCATAGTAAATGGTTATAAATATGAAGATAATGCACAGTCGATAACTGTTCAGTCAGATGATATAAATGTATCTAATAAATCAAATACACTAAAAATAGAATCAGCTTATTTTATAAATAAAGATAATGCACAGACTATTGCTAAAAAAGTATTGGATTATTATAAAAATACATATACAACAGGTTTTGAATTTATTTTACAAGAAGAAAAATTAACTGAAGATGTTGCAATAGAAAGTGATGACTTCAGCAGACAATTAGTTGGTCATATAAAAAAGCTTGATATTGACTTAACAGGTGGATTTATAGCGAATGGAGAAATAAATGCGAGAGTAAGACTATTGACAGTACAAAAAGAGGTAAATTTAAGTGTTGATATAGGTTCAATGTTAATAAGGAATAGTTATATTCAATTAGTAAGCAAAGGAGATGAAAGCAATGGATGATTTAATATATGATAGAGTATTAAGTGATGTTGAAAATGCCCTTAATAATCCTGGTGATAGTTCGAACTTAAAAGGAAGTTATAATTATACCGATTTAAATAGAGTGGAAAAATGGTGTGAATACCTAAAAGATATTTTATCAAAATACGGATTTGCTGAAACTTTAATAATAAAAACTAATTGGAATATGAAAGATTATCCTACAAGAACACAAATTGATAGAATAAGACATAATATTGATAAATTAAAAGAATTTTGCTATGGAATTATTACAGATTCAATAATTTACAACAATACTATGAATTATGAACAAGCAAACATTCTTGAAAAAATCCTATATGATATAGACAAATATTTCAAAGAAATGAATATTATATTAGAATTGCCTTATAATTTTGGAACAACATTAATTCGCAGAAACTATTTTGAATTGCCTATAAATACAGATACAATGACAGTGGAACATGAGATCCCTACAAATTATAATGTGGGGATTTTATTTGTGAATAGAAAATATATAAAATTATTAGTAGAGGAGGAGTAATAAATGGCTTATAGTACAACTTATATAACAACACAAGGAGCAATTTTAGCAGCTAAAACATTGCAATCAAAAACAATATCATTTTCAAAGTTTGCAATAGGTAGTGGAGAAATTGCTGATCCAAGTGTAGAAAACATAAAAGCTTTAACAGGATTAGTAAGTTCAAAACTTAATTTTGACATAACAAAAATTAAGAGAGAAACAGATACACAAGTAACTGTTAGAGGATTATTCAAAAATACTGATGCTGAAGAAAGTTTTTATTTAAGAGAATTAGGATTATTTGCTATTGATCCTGATACACAACAAGAAATATTATTTGCATATATAAATTTTGGAACAGAGGCAGAATATATAAATAATTCTATAACAGAAAAGAAAGAGCATTACTACGATATGATAATTACAGTAGATAATGCAAACAATGTAACAATTACAGTAGATCCAAGTACAGTATATGTTAATGAACAGGAATTAAATGAAAAAGCTGAAGAATTAACGGAAGATTATACAGGAAAAATAAATTCTTTAAAGCAAATAGTAGTTGCTTCAAATGCAGGAGCACACAATGCAATTTATAGAGGAAAAGATATAACAAGTAAATTTTATGATGGCACTTTATCACAACAAATTGCAGCAGGTACTTTTGATGATATTTTCATAGGTGACTATATTATAGGTCAGACAAGTGGAAGAAAATATCTAGTAGCTGACATAAATTATAGACTACACATGGGAGATACAGAGTGTACGAAACCACATATACTTATGATACCTGAAAGAACAATGGGAAATGAACAAATGAATACATCCAATGTAACTACAGGTGCTTATGTTGGTAGTGCAATGTACAAAACAAATTTAACAAAATATAAAACTGTAATAAAAAATGATTTTGGTTCAAATCATATATTAAAACATAGAAATCATTTTCAAAATGCAGTAACCAATGGATATGAATCAGGTGGAACATGGTATGATTCAGAAGTAGATCTAATGAATGAGACTATGGTATATGGAAGCAATATATTTAAAAACTGTTTAAATGGAAGTAACATACCTAATAATTATACAATTGATAAGTCTCAATTATCATTATTCAGATTGAGACATGATTTAACAGTTGCACTAAATGATAGTGGCGGTAGACAATGGTACTGGTTAAGAGATGTTGTTTCTTCTGCGTATTTCGCTGTTGTTGGCAGCTATGGCGGTGCTACCTGCAACGGCGCTTCGAACTCTAGCGGTGTTCGTCCTGCTTTCCTAATCGTGTAATCAGACATCAGACAGGGCTTTATGCCCTGTCATTAAAATTAGCTGTTTTCTAATATAGTTAAAATTATAAAAAAAGTGTGATATGATTTTTAGCGAAAAATTGAAAAAGGAGTAATAGTATTATTAGTAATGTCAGATATAAAGAAAAGCGAAAGAACCGAATCAAAATTAGAAGTAATACATGGTGCTTATGCTATTAGAATGGCTGTAACCAATTTGGCGGAAAATAATTTTTATATAACACTTTCAAAAGTTGAAGAAAAAATAAATAATAGGATAAAAGGATTAGAACAAAAAGAACAAAAAAGAATAAAAGAAAGTATGTATAAATTTTATAGAAATCAAATTGAAAGAGTGTCAAATAATGCAATAGAATTAGCAACAGGAATAAGTAGACATTTAAGAATTGCAAATACAATATTTCCAACATATATGTCAGAATTTGAAGAACGAAGATTGGAAATGGACAGAGCGATGGCTTGTTGTAATGCATTACAGGATGAGCTTCAATATGTAGGAGAATGTCTATATGCCGATTTAAATAGATATATGAATCTTGTATTACAAATTCAAAAAGAATTTAATATGATAAAGTCACTTCGCCAGACTGATAATAGGTTTTTAAAAAATATAAAAAATAGTGGGTAAACTTTGTATGTTGTTTCTTCTGCGTATTTCGCTAATGTTAACAGCAATGGCAATGCTAACTACAACAACGCTTCGAACTCTAACGGTGTTCGTCCTGATTTCACAACCCATACATTTATTATATGGACTAGTTTCCACCGTATGGATATGGGAAAAGGAAAGGAAAGGTTATCCCTTCAATTTGTAAAATTGATAAATGCTAATCGCTATGCATTTAGTTACGACTAGTAATGCTATAAAAGTGATTTTTATGAATATTTATTATGATGCTAATAAAATATATGAAGCAGGAACAAAAGCTATAAAAGGTGCACCTTTTAAGTATAAAACACAGTTTTTTGAGATGAATCATTTATTAGAAACAGCAATATTATTGCAAAAACTAAAAAATGGAGAATATAAACCAACCAAAGGTGCTAAATTTACAATAAATGAAAGAGGGAAAATTAGACATATTGTGACTAGCAATATGATAGACAAAACCATAAATCATTTAATGTGTGATGAAGTTTTAAGTCCTGCAATTACTCCATACTTGATCTATGATAATGGAGCAAGTCAAAAAAATAAAGGTGTGGCATTTCACAGAAAAAGGTTTGAAGTGCATTTACACCAATATTATAGAGAACATAAAAGTAATGAGGGATATATATTGCTAATAGACTTTTCAGGATATTATGCAAGTATTCCTCATGATTTATGTTTAAAGAATTTACAACATTTTTTAAGAAAAACAGATCTTGAAGAAGCAAAAATTACTTTATGGATTTTAAAAAATTTATTTAATTTATTTAATATAGATAATAAAAATGGAAAAGGTGTAGACATTGGAAGTCAGCCTTCTCAAAACATAGGTATCTCATATCCATCCAAAATAGACAACTATATAAAAATAGTTAGAGGTTGTAAATACTATGGTAGATATACTGATGACAGTTACATTATTCACGAGGATAAAGAGTTCCTAAAAGATATGTTAAACAATATTAAGAAAATAGCTGATGAATTAGGATTGGTAGTAAATGATAAGAAAACACGAATAGTTAAATTATCTCAACAATTTAAAGTGTTACAAATAAAATATTCCTTAACAGAAACAGGAAGAATTATAAAAAAGATAAACTCAAAATCAATAACAAGAGAAAGAAGAAAATTGAAAGCTTATAAAAGATTACTAGATAAAAAAAGAATAACAATGGATGATATAGAAAATATATTCAAAAGTTGGATGTCTAGTAATTATAAAATTATGTCAAAAATGCAAATAAGTAATATGTATCAATTATACTATGACTTATTTGGAAGGAGGGTAAAATGGAAAAATCATTCAAAATTACATTGGCTGATGGAACACAACTTAAAAACTTAAAATTAAGTGGGAACAATTACATTTCAAAAGTAAAAATAACTGAAGATGATTTCAAGGGCAAATTATCAAAAATTACAATTGAAAATGAAACCGATAAAACATCTGAAGAACTTGAACACATGGAATTAGTACAAATTCTTGACTATGGAGACAAAGGATATTATTTTGTATTAAGACAACTATCTACAGATGAAATAGACAAATTAAAAATGCAAGGGGATATTGAGTATCTTGCAATGATGACTAATACTGATATGGAGGAGGTCTAAACTATGAGCAAGAATTTTGAAAAAGTAAAAAAATTTTATGATAATGGAATTTGGAATGAAGCAAGAGTATATAATGCAGTTGGAAAGTGGATTACAGCAGAGGAATACAAAGAAATAACTGGTAAAGAATACGAAAAATAAAGAACGATATAGTAAGTCGTTCTATTTTTTTGCAAATTTCACAAGAGAGGAGAAGTAATGTATGGATGAAAAATACATTCAAATGATAATAGAAACTCAACAGAGTTCCAAATCCGCACATCATAGACTAGACAAATTGGAAGAAGATGTTGGGGAGATAAAAGAATTAACTATTGCTGTAAAAGAAATAGCAATGGAGACTAAAGCAAACAGAGAAGATGTAAACAAAATGAACGAAAGGCTAGAAAATATAGAAAAAAAGCCAGCCAATAACTGGGATAAAATTGTAACAACATCAATTGGAACTATTGTCGGAGCAATAGTAGGAGCAATTATAGGTTTAATATTAAAATAGGAGGTTTTGATATGAAAGAAAAAATTGCAAAATTAATAAATGTAAAAAGTTTAGTAACATTGATTTTAACATTAGTAGTTGCATATAAAGCTATAATGGGACAAATGGATATAGAGCAAATATATTTAATGATTATAGCATTTTATTTTGGAACTCAATTAAAAGAAAGTAAAACAGAATAATACCGTAAAAATTTTACGGTGTTTATAAAATACTGGAAGAAAATAAAAAAATCTTCCAGTATATTTTTTATCTTTTGTAAGGAGGTTTTAGTATGGAAGATGAAAATGTAGTATTGTCAGAAGAAATGACAGAAGAATTATCAAATGGAAAGGAGGAAAATGAAAATGATTAAATCAAGATTAACAGATGTAGTAGTTGAAGCAAATTCAAATAATTACACAGAAGGAAGAAGAGGATATAAAGTTTGTAAAATAACTCCTCATCACATGGCAGGGGTTTTATCCGCTGAAGCTTGCGGTAGAATATTCCAAAATGCAAATAGACAAGCTAGTTCTAATTATGGAATAGGTAATGATGGAAAAATAGCTTGTTATGTTGGAGAAGAAAATAGAGCATGGACTTCTTCAAATAGAGCAAATGATTGTCAAGCAATTACAATAGAGGTTTCAAATAGTTCAGTAGGAGGACAATATCCTATAAGTGAGGCTGCTTGGAAATCATTAGTAAAATTATGTGTAGATATATGTAAAAGATATAATTTCCGTTTAACTTATGATGGAACACCTAACGGATCATTAACAAGACATAATATGTTCGCAAATACTAATTGTCCTGGTGCATATTTACAAAGTAAATTCCCTGAACTTGTAAAAGAAGTAAATTCACAATTAGATGGTGGAGAAACATCAACACCAGTTCAAGAAACAAAGTCAATAGTAGATTTAGCAAATGAAGTAATCGCTGGTAAATATGGTGTAGGAGAAGCAAGAAAACAAGCATTAGGTTCACTATATGATGAAGTCCAAGCAAAGGTAAATGAAATTTTAGGAGCAAAAAAAACAGAATCAAAGCAAACTTTAAAATCAATAGATGAAGTAGCAAGAGAAGTTATAAATGGTGCTTGGGGAAATGGACAAGATAGATTTAACAGATTAGCAGCAGCAGGTTATGATGGTAATGCAGTTCAAAATAGAGTAAACGAAATTTTAGGTGCAAAATCTACAACATCAAATAAAAAACCAAATGAAACAATTGCAAATGAGGTTATCCAAGGCAAATGGGGAAATGGTGCAGATAGAAAATCAAGACTTCAAGCTGCAGGATATGATTACAATGCAATACAAGCAATTGTTAATGCAAAATTAAAATAATAAGAGAGGAGAAAAAACTCCTCTTTATTGTATATTTTTTAATTTTTGTTGTATATTATATAAGATATCAAAAGCTTCTTTGCAAGTGGTATTATTTAGATCAATGCTTTGTATTCTTTGAATAATATCATTATATGAAGAAATTTGATATTCTGGTGCAGGATTAGATACTATTTTAAATGAAATGTTATGAGATTCTAATAAGTGTGTATATTTTTCTAATTTGGCGATTGGAAATCCACATTTTATTATCTCTGAACTTAAATTTGTTAATTTTAGTCCAATTTCTTTTGAAACTAATCTTGCATCATCATTTATAAAAATATAAAAAATTCCTACCTTAAACATATAAATAGTATTAGGATCTTTTTCTTTTAATTCATCATACTGCTTTAATAGTTTGCTCACTTTTTTTCACTCTCCTTTTTGTTTTTCTTCTTACAATAATGTCTCCTGGCTCACATTCAAGAATATCACATATTTTTTCCAAGGTATCAAAATGAATGGCTGTTGTTTCGTTGTCCATTAAGTGACTAAGTGATTGATAACCACCTTCCATTTTTTTAATAAACCAATATTTAGATTTCTTTTTTTCTTTTAGTATTTCAGTTACTCTTATATAAATCATTTTTCCACCTCACTTTCTGATAAATATTTTAGAACAAAGTTAAGCATATTTTAACTACACCAAGTTGCACTTAAACAAACAATACCTAATTTACAAAGTAGGTATAAAGTGATATAATCAAAACCAAATGAGGTGTATAAAATGGTGGAAATATTAAAAAAAATAAAAGATATGATTAAAAATAATCAGAACGATAAAGCTATTAAATACATAGATGAAATTTTGTCAAAAAATAAAAATGCAGAAGAATATATGAATGATTTAATTAACGAATTAAAATAAAAAGTCGAATTATGTCGAATTATGTAAGCTAGGAGTATCAAGGGAAAATAGTTGCAATACCTATCAGCCAACATAGTTATTTTATGTTACATAATATGGTAAAATAGAATAAGAGATATCTCTAGAAAAGGAGGCATATTTATGATGGAGTATTTGCAAAATTTAAATATTTTTGATAAAATATTAAGCAAAGTCTTTTCTAGATACACAAATAAAATATATAGATTAGGTGTTATGGAAGGATTTAATTGGGAAAACGAAAAAAAGATGGGAAAAATTAAAAAAATAAAAATCGCTGAAAGGTAGTAATAATATGGAATACAAAGAAAATAAAGAGAAAAAAAGGGTGTCTTTCTTTACATTACGGTTGCAAAGTAAATCAATACGAAACAAATGCAATGGAACAACAATTTATACAAAATAATTATAAAATAGTTGAAAACACAGAAAAAGCAGATATATATGTAATAAACACTTGCACGGTAACAAATATGGCAGATAGAAAATCAAGACAAATGTTAAGACGTGTAAAGGAAATAAACCAATCTGCTGTTATTGTTGTATGTGGATGCTATGCACAAGTGGCAAAAACAGAGCTAGAGCAAATACCAGAAGTTGATATAATACTAGGAATAAACGAAAAAAATAAAATAGTTCAAATTGTAGAAGAATATTTAGCAGATAAAGACAACATCATAGAAGTGGCAGATGTTTCTAAGCAAAAAGAATTTTTAGACTTTGGAGATGTAACATATACAGAAAAAAATCGAGCAGTAATAAAAGTTCAAGATGGATGCAATATGTTTTGCTCTTATTGTTTAATTCCATATGCACGAGGAAGAATAAGAAGTAGAAAAATAGAAAATGTAGTATCAGAAATAGAAAAAATAGCAAAGCAGGGAATAAAAGAAGTAGTAATAACAGGAATTCATGTAGCATCATACGGAAAAGACTTTGAAAACGAAAATATTAGATTAATAAATTTATTAGAAGAAATAAACAAAATAAAAGGAATAGAAAGAATTAGATTAAGTTCATTAGAGCCAACAATCATAGACGAAGAATTTGCGCGAAGATTATCAAAACTAGAGAAAATATGTGACCATTTTCATTTGTCTCTACAAAGTGGATGTGACGCAACACTAAAAAGAATGAACAGAAGGTACACTACAGCAATATATAAAGAGGCAACAGAAATATTAAGAAAGTATTATCCTAATGCAAACTTTACAACAGATGTAATAGTTGGATTTCCGGGAGAAACAGACGAAGAATTCAATCAAACATATAAATTCCTAAAAGAAATAGGATTCTATAAAATGCATATTTTTAAATATTCTCCAAGGAAAGGAACTGTAGCAGAAAAATTGCCAAATCAGGTAGACGGCAATATAAAAGAAGAAAGAAGTAAAAAGCTAATAGAACTTTCAAACAATATGCAAAACGAAAAGAATAGTAAATATATTGGAAAAACTGTAAAAGTATTATTTGAAGAATATGAAAATGGATATTACAAAGGACATACTACTAATTATATGGTAGTAAAAGTTCCAGAACAAGAACAAGATGGATTTATAGATAATATCAAAGACATAGAGATTACAAAAAATGATACTCAAACCGAGGAATTAATAGGAAAATAATTGACAAAAATATAATAGATGATAAAATTATACAAGAAAGAGGGAAAAATTATGAAAGCTATAGAAATAAGAAATAAATATTTAAACTTTTTTAAAAGACACGGACACAACATTATTCCAAGTGCTCCATTAATACCAGAAAATGACCCTTCTGTATTATTTACAACAGCAGGAATGCAACCATTAGTACCATATCTTTTAGGAGAAAAACATCCAGAAGGAACACGTTTAACAGATTTTCAAAAATGTGTTAGAACAAACGATATAAATGAAGTTGGAGATAACAGACATTTAACATACTTCGAAATGCTTGGAAACTGGTCATTAGGAGATTATTTTAAAGAAGAATCAGTTGCAATGAGCTATGAATTCCTAACAAAAGAACTAGGTATTCCAGCAGAAAAAATATCAGTAACTTGTTTTGCAGGAGATGAAGATTGCCCAAAAGACACAGTTACAGCAGAATGTTGGAAAAAAGCAGGAATTCCTGAAGAAAGAATATACTTCTTTGGAAAAGACGATAACTGGTGGATAGCAGGAGAAGAAGGACCTTGTGGACCAGATACAGAAATGTTCTATGATACAGGAAAAGAAAAATGTTCAGAAAAATGTAATCCATCTTGTGGATGTGGAAAGTATGTGGAAATATGGAACAATGTATTTATGGAATACTTAAAAACATCTGATGGAAAATACCAAAAACTAAAACAACAAAATGTAGACACAGGACTAGGACTAGAAAGAATGGCAATGCTATTACAAGGGAAGAAAACACCATTTGAGATAGAAATATTCAAACCTGTAATGGACAAACTAGAAGAATTAGAAAAAGTAGATGACATAGCAAGCAGAAGAATAGTTGCAGAACATTTACGTTCTAGTATGATGATAATATTAGACGGTGGAATTCCAAGCAATGTAGATAGAGGATATATTTTAAGAAGATTAATTCGTAGAATGACAAGAAGACTAAGAAAACTACAAATAGATACAAGTCAAATATCTACATTAATAGACATTAGTATTGATGCACAAAAAGAATTATACCCAGAATTGGAAACAAACAAAGAAAGAATCAAAACAGTAATAATAGAAGAAATCAACAAATTTGAAAAAACACTAGAGCGTGGAGAAAGAGAATTCAATAAAATAGTAAATAAATTAAAAGCAGAGAACAAAGATACAATATCAGGACAAGACTTATTTACATTATACGAAACGTATGGATTCCCACCAGAAGTAACTCAAGACCTAGCAGAAGAACAAGGTATAAAAATAGACAACACAGAATTTGATAGATTGTTCAAAGAACACCAAGAAAAATCAAGAATGGGTAGCGAGCAAAAATTTAAAGGTGGACTATCTGGAAGTGGAGAAATGGAAACCAAATATCATACAGCAACACACCTTTTAAATGCAGCTCTAAAACAAGTAATAGGAAAAGATGTACATCAAAAGGGATCAAACATCACACCAGAAAGAATGAGATTTGACTTCAGCTGTGACCATAAATTAACAGACGAAGAAAAGAAACAAGTTGAAGATTTAGTAAATAAATGGATAAATGAAGATTTACCGGTAACAATAGAAGAAATGAGCAAAGAGGATGCTATAAAATCAGGAGCTGAATGTATGTTCATAGAAAAATATCCTGATATAGTAACAGTATACTCAATAGGAGATGTTTCAAAAGAGCTATGTGGAGGACCTCATGTAAAAAATACAAAAGTACTTGGAACATTCAAAATAAAGAAAGAAGAAGCTTGCTCAGCTGGAGTAAGAAGAATAAAAGCTATATTAGAATAATCGCTAAATAAGGATGCCTTTTCTAGGCAAAAGATAAAAGTAAAGGAGAATAAAAAATGGAAGATTGTATATTTTGTAAAATAATAAAAGGAGAAATACCATCAACAAAGGTATATGAAGATGAAAACGTTTATGCATTTAACGATATAAATCCAGCAGCACCAATACATGTATTAGTTATACCAAAAGAACATACAACAAATATATTAGATACAAAACCAGAAACAATAGCAAAAATATTTGAAGCAATAAATAAAATAGCAGAACAATTAGGAATAGACAAAGATGGATTTAGAGTAATCAACAACTGTGGAAAAGATGCTGGTCAAGAAGTAATGCATGTACATTTCCATATGCTAGCAGGTAGAGTATTAGGCCCAAAAATAATATAAAAAAACAATAGGCAAAATTAATAAAATATGTTATAATAGAAATATATATAGTTTTAATGTATTAAAGGGGGGAACAAAAGTGGATAAAAAATATGGAAAATTATTAACAGTAATATTGTCTGTTGTATCAGTAGGAGTACTAGGATTATTGTGCTTTCTAGGATATGATTTAATCAAAAAGATAAATGGAGATAAAAAACAAGCAGATTTAATTGATTATTATGACAATACGGTAGAAAATGAAAATATAGAAGAAACAAACACAGAAATACAAAATATAGAAATACCAGAAGTAAGCAACACAGAAATAAATAATGAACAAAATACAAGTTCATCTGGTGGAGATAAGAAGGTACAATATCAAGGATATTCAATGGTTGGAAAAATAGAAATACCAAAAATAAAATTAAAATATGTTATACTAGATAAGGCAACACCTTCTTCAATAGAAACATCAGTAGCAGTAGCATATGGACCTGGACCAAATAAAATAGGAAATACTGTTATAGTTGGACATAATTATAGAAACGGTTCATTCTTTGGAAATAACGATAAACTAGAAATAGGCGATAAAGTATATATAACAGACAACTCGAATACAAGAATAAAATATAACATTTATAACATATACGAAACAAGCCCAGATGATGGAGATTATATGGTAAGAGATACAAATGGAAAGAGAGAGATATCTCTATCTACTTGTACAGATAACTCAAAAGCAAGACTTATAATATGGGCAGTAGAAGAAAATTAAAAAAAATTAAAAAAATTAACATTACTAGTTGACAAAAGTATATAGAATGAGGTAAAATAAATAATGCGTTTACTAGAACGCATTATTCAAATGGTGGATTTAGCGTAGTTGGTTAACGCGCCAGTTTGTGGCACTGGAGACCATGGGTTCGAGTCCCATATTCCACCCCAGTTTTATATATACATTGGGCTGTAGCCAAGCGGTAAGGCACATGACTTTGACTCATGCATGCGCTAGTTCGAATCTAGCCAGCCCAACCATAATTTAAGCAATGTTTCCTATAACAAGGATTCATTGTTTTTTTGTTTAGCGTATTAATAAAAAATATATGGAATAAAGTATGAATTGTTTTCGAAAAAAAAAAACGAACTGGTTTTTTACTAAAAATCTAGACAATGGAAAAAACTTGTGCTATTATAATAAAAACAAAAGAATTTTAATAAAAATAGGAGGAAGAAATGTTTTGTAGTAAATGTGGAAATGAAATAAAAGATGGAGAACTTTTTTGCAGCAAATGTGGGGCAAAAGTTGGGCAAGAAAACAAACAACAAGAACCAAAAAACAATAGTAAAGAGCAAAATGTAAAAAAATCTAAAGGCAAATTAATAATAGGAATAATAGTAGCAGTAGCAATTATTGTTTGTATAGTTGTATTTATAATGCTTATGAATAAAGAGAAGAATGGAGAATCCTTAGGAAAAATAGAACAAATAGGATCAAATGGTCAAGTAGCAAAAACAAGCAAATTGAGTTTCTCAAATATGAAAGCAGGCAATAAAGATTTAAAATTAGACCAAACACAATATGAAGTATTAAAATATTTTGATAATAACTATTTCTATGTAAATAATTGTGAAGATTTACAAAGATACCCAAAGGTATATAAAGGTGCACAAGTAAGAATAGATTGCTGGATAAAGAAAATAATAAAATCAACAGAAGATGAATTCGTATGTTTAGGAGTTATAGGCGCAGGTGGAGAAGGTATAAATGAAGGAGATATATCTGACTTCGAAGAAAAAGATTTCTTTGTAGTAAAGAGTAAACAATTAGACGAAAGACTAATTGTTGATGATGAGATAACAGTATATGGAACATACACAGATGTAAATTCATTCGAGATAGATGGAAAAACATATACAGTACCAGTTATTGAATCACTATATTCTTACAATGTACAAGATTATAGATTTGATTTAGCAACTATTACAAAAGTAGCAAAATACATATTTGGAGATAATATAAAAATAACAAGACCAGACGATACACAAGCATATGGCTATGATGCATCATCACCTATGTACATAATATCATTAGACAATCAATCAAATGCTAACTTTAAAGAATTCTGTGCAATGCAAGAAACAGGATATATTGGATATACAAGTGGTGGCTATGGAGAAAGTGTAAATAAAAGATTATTAATAGCAGCAGATTTCCAACATTATATAGTTGAAACTTTTGAGCCAAGTACAAAACATTTGTATATAGATTATTATGATAGATCTTTAAACAAAGTATGGGGAAGAGAATTTGATTATAAAATGGAATCATCAGACCTATATACAACACCAACAGATTACACAGCTACACAAATGGCACTAGTAGTAGATAACGACTTATATCTATTAGATCTAGAAACAGGAGAGAATGTATTTGAACCTGTTCTAGTAGGAGAAAAGGTAAGACTAACAATGTTAGCTGATAGAATGTTATTATTGGGAAATGAAAACAAAGATGCAATAATGTATGTTGACTACAAAGGAAACATAATCAAGAAGATGAATGCAGATACAGATATGGATAGTATATATTCAGCAGATACTCAAATTGTAAACAATAAAATGGTTGTTATGCTATATGGAGAAAAAGAAGGATATTCAGAGTATGGATATAGACAACCACAATACTTAACAAAATACATAGTATTAAATAGCGATGGAGATGTAGAAATGTCAACAAAAGAAACAAACAGTTTCTAATACATAATAAAAATTCACTTACCAATAGGTGGGTGAATTTTTGTAAAATTAATAAAGGAGAGTGAATTTATTGAAAATTACTGATGTTAAACAATTAAAGAAAATAGCAAATGATATAAGAATAGATATAATAGAAGAAGTATATAATGCAAAATCAGGACACCCAGGAGGGGCATTATCTATAGCTGATATACTAACTGTATTATATTTTAACCAAATGAATATAGACCCAAAAGAGCCAGATTCAAATTTAAGAGATAGACTTGTTTTATCTAAAGGACACGCTTCAGCAGCATTGTATGCTGTGCTAGCAGAAAGAGGGTATCTTGCTAAGGGAGAATTAAAAACATTTAGAAAATTAGGTTCTAAATTACAAGGTCACCCAGATATGGAAAAGATACCAGGAATTGATATGTCAACAGGTTCACTAGGTCAAGGACTATCAGTAGCAAATGGTATGGCAATTGCTTCTAAAATGGATGGTTTAGGATGCAGGGTATATTGTGTTTTAGGAGATGGAGAAATAGAAGAAGGTCAAATTTGGGAAGCTGCTATGACTGCAAACAAATATAATCTAGATAATTTATGTATAATACTAGATAGTAATGGACTTCAAATAGATGGAAAAGTATTAGAAGTAAAAGGACTGGACTGCTTAATGAGTAAATGGGAATCTTTCGGATTTAATGTTATATCTTGCAATGGTAATGATATAGATATGTTATTAGATGCGTTTGCAAAAGCAAAACATACAAAAGGCCAACCAAGTATAATAATAGCAGAAACTGTAAAAGGCAAAGGTGTACCATTTATGGAAAACAAGGCTGAATGGCATGGAAAAGCACCAAGTGAAGAAGAATATGAAAAAGCAATGAAAGCTTTAAAATTAGAAGAAGATAAGATAACACACAATATAAGTACTCTACCTGGAAAGGAGGAGAAAATATGGTTCTAGATACAAAAATAGCAACAAGACAAAGTTATGGAGAGGCACTAGCTAAATTGGGTGAAGAAAACGAAAAAGTAGTAGTACTAGATGCTGATTTATCAGGAGCTACAAAAACTTCAATTTTTGCAAAGAAATTTCCTGAAAGATTTTTTGATATTGGAATAGCAGAGCAAGATATGATAGGAACAGCAGTAGGACTTTCGACATTTTGCAAGATACCATTTGCAAGTACATTTGCAATGTTTGCAGCAGGAAGAGCATATGACCAAATAAGAAACACAGTAGCACACACAAATGCAAATGTAAAAATATGCGCTACTCATGCAGGAATAACCGTAGGAGAAGACGGTGCAACACATCAAATGTTAGAAGATATTGGAATGATGAGAATGGTTCCAAATATGAGAGTAATAAGTCCGTCTGATGATGTACAAACAAAATGGATGATTGAAGAAATCTCAAAAATAAATGGACCTTTTTATGTAAGACTTTCAAGACTTTCAACTCCAATAATATATGACGAAGAATTTGTAAAAAATAATAATATAAAATTTGAAATAGGAAAAGGAATACAAATTGGTGACGGATGTGATGCAAGTGTAATAGCGACAGGTGTGACTGTTGCAGAAGCATTAAAAGCACAAGAAGCATTAAAAGAAAAAGGAATAGATATAAGAGTTATAGATATTCATACAATAAAGCCTATAGACAAAGAACTTATTATAAAATGTGCAAAAGAAACTAAAAAAATAATAACAGTAGAGGATCATAATGTTATTGGTGGACTTGGTTCTGCCGTTTGTGAAGTTCTTGCAGAAGAATATCCTACAAAGGTTATAAGAATGGGAATAAATGATGCATTCGGAGAATCAGGCAAAGCAGAAGAATTGATGAAGTATTTTAAAATAGATTCAGAAAGTATTATTAAAGAAATATTATAATAGAGATATTAAAAATGGTGTTAGAAATAACATCATTTTTTTGAGCTCTATATTGTTATACTATTTTGCTCCATTTTAGGATAAGAAAAATGTCGAAAACTTCCCATAAATCGATAAAACTAGTCAAGTTTCGCTATTGGAAAACACTGGTAAACATAGTATACTTATACAAGAATAAGAAATAAGGAGGAACGAAAGTGGAATGTATTTATGTACCTAGGGAAAAGCAATTAACATTAAGAATTTCTGAGGAAATTGATGAAAACACAACAGAAAAATTAAGGAGGAAAATTGATAATGAAATTACGAGATTTTTGCCTAGAAAAGTTATATTTGATTTTAGTGATGTTTCTTTCATGGACAGTGCAGGAATAGGAATGTTACTGGGAAGATACAAGATTATTAGAATGTTAGGTGGACAATTAGAGCTTATAAATGTAAACAGACAAATAGAAAAAGTCTTTGAAATAAGTGGAATTTTAAGAATAATTCCAATAAACAAAGAAGAAAAAGTTGGATAATGGAGGTTAAGATGTTAGGAATTTATGATAATGAAATGAAATTAGAATTTGTAAGCAAATCATCAAACGAAGCGTTCGCAAGAATAGCAGTAGCTGCATTTGCTTCACAACTAGACCCTACAATAGAAGAACTTGCAGATATAAAAACAGCAGTATCAGAGGCAGTAACAAACTGCATAATACATGGATACGAAAACTCTGTTGGAATAGTCAAAGTTGAATGTAAATTAAAAGACAACTGGGTAGAAATACAAATATCAGATTCAGGAAAAGGAATTGAGGATATAGAACTTGCTAAAAAACCACTTTATACAACCAAAGCAAATCTAGAAAGATCAGGAATGGGATTTACAATAATGGAAAGTTTTATGGATGAAATGAAAGTTGAATCCATACCAGAGATGGGAACAAAAGTTACTTTAAGAAAATACATAGAACCACTAGAACAAGAAGAACAAAAGGAAGGTTAAAGTATGTATGAAAATACTTATGAAAAAATAATAAAAGCGCAAAGTGGAGATGAAGAAGCAATGGCTAGTCTGGTAAAAAACAATTTAGGGCTAGTCTATAATATTGCTAAAAGATTTAGTGGAAGAGGATACGAATTAGAGGATTTAAACCAAATAGGTGCATTAGGATTAATAAAATCAATAAAAAAATTCGATACAAGTTTTGATGTACAACTTTCTACATATTCAGTTCCATTTATAATGGGAGAAATAAAACGATACATAAGAGATGATGGAAGAATAAAAGTAAGTAGAAGTATTAAAGAATTGGGTGCAAAAATAAATCAAATACAAAAAGAGTATTATTTGAAAAATGGGCAAGATATAAAAATAGAGCAAATTGCCGAGATTTTAAAAGTACCAAAAGAAGATATTGCATTAGCTATAGATGCAAACTCTAGTGCAATAGTTACATCTATAAATGAACCTGTTTATAGTAAAGACTCTAGTAAAACATTAAATGTAGAGGATGTTATTCCAGATACTAAAAACCAAGAAGCTATGATAAATGATAAATTAACGGTAAATAAATTAATAGAAGAATTGCAACCACAAGAAAAACAAATTGTAATGATGAGGTATTATAAGGGAAGTACACAAACAGAGGTCGCTAAAACTTTGGGAATAAGTCAAGTACAGGTTTCAAGAATAGAAAAGAGAATATTGTATTCAATGAAACAAAAATTACAAGCAGATACTGCTTAGAAAGAGATGAAAATATGAAAAGAATTATTGAGATAATAATATTAATAATCTTAGTAACATTTTTTGTACCAATAGTATTTACACAAAAGTTCAAAGCAAAAGAAACAATGGCTGTAGACAATGAAATAGAAAACATTGAGCAAAATACAGAAAATACAGACCAAAATCCATATACGTATTCGAAATATGGAACAATAAAGCTACTACATCACGAAAGTGGAGAAGTAGAAGAATTGGAAATGGATGAATATTTGTTAGGAGTGGTATCAGCAGAGATGCCTGCAAGTTTTGAACAAGAAGCTTTAAAAGCGCAAGCAGTTGTGGCAAGGACATATACAGTATATACAATAGAACATAGCAATTCTAAACATGAAGGAGCAGATATATGTGATGATTATAAATGCTGTCAGGCATGGATATCAAAAGAAGATAGACTAAATAAGTGGGAAGAAGCATCAAGAGAGAGTAACTGGGCAAAAATAGAAGAGGCAGTAAACTCTACAAAAGGACAAATAGTAACATACAATGGAGAAGCAATAGATGCGTTCTTTCATTCTAATAGTGGAGGAAAAACAGAAGAAGTTGCAAATGTATGGGGTGGAGCAAATTTGCCATATTTACAAAGTGTAGAAACATCAGGAGAAGATGTGTATACTCAATATTCGTCAGAAGCGGAATTTATAAAGAGTGAGTTTGAACAGAAAATAAAAGATAATCATCCGGATTTCTCAATAGACTATAATCAACAAGACTGTATAAAAACATTAGAAACAACAGCGGGAGGTAGAGTAAAAACAATAAAACTAGGAAACTTAGAATTGTCAGGAGTTGAAATAAGAAACCTTTTAGGACTGAGGTCAGCCAACTTTACTGTTGAGATAAGTGAAAAAAATATTAAATTTGTTGTAAAAGGCTATGGACATGGAGTTGGAATGAGTCAAACTGGAGCAGATGCACTAGCTAAACAAGGAGAAAGCTACGAAAACATTATAAAACACTATTATACAGGAGTAGAAATAAATAATTTATAAACTACAATTGTATAAATTTAGAAAAAAAGGAAATACTTATATTAATATAAAAATATAAGGAGGAATAAGATGAGTAGAAGGCAAAGAAGAGGGGAAAGACCGGATAAAAATATAAGTATGTTAATCCTAACAGGTATAGTGTTAGTTGTAGTGGTAGCTTTTGTACTGACATATGTATCTTATAGTAACAGGATGGTTAAGAATGCAAAACTTAGAACAACAAATACACAAGTAATATCATCAGTAGATAATGATATGCTAAATATGATGACAAATGAGGAAAGTTCAAAATCAGTTAGCTCACCAGTAGGAAAAAGTGTTAACGAAATGGAAAACACAGAGAAAATAGCTATAAATACGAGTGAACACGAAAACAAAGCTAAAGAAGAGAAAAAACGTAAAAAAGAAGGAACTAAAAATGATACAAAGTAAAGATTATCGTGCTTATGTTTGTGATAACAAACAGTTAATCGATGCCTTAAAAGAAAATAATAGTGTTCTCATTTCTCGTTTATCTGATGTTTTCAAAGTTTTAGATCATATCATAAATCTTGAACGTTTAAAGAAAAATATAAGCGATGAACTTGAAGTGATATTCGAAACAGGATTTAGTTATATTCATGAAGAACTTGAAATAATCAAAATTTATTATAACAACTATTTTAATAAATCA
>OLHG01000210.1_pt1 | contig 41527 bp, 40 predicted proteins | sample 1605971 | NCBI WGS metagenome assembly OLHG01 (sample SAMN03283289) | human gut metagenome | biome: human-associated habitat; material: feces | host: Homo sapiens | place: Peru | collected 2012 | reverse complement strand
TCACCGTCAACCGGGCCCGGAAGGTCCAGCGGTTCCTGAGCCAGCCCTTCCATGTCGCCGAACAGTTCACCGGCTACAAGGGCAAGTATGTTCCTCTGAAGGAGACCATCCGGTCCTTCAAGGAGATCATCGAGGGCAAACACGACGATATTCCCGAGTCCTACTTCCTGTTCGCCGGCTCCATCGACGAGGTGGTTGAGAAGTACAGGGGCGGTGAGAAGGCATGAGCACCTTCCCCCTGAAGATCGTCACCCCCGACGGCCTGATTTACGACGGCCAGGCGGAGCGGCTGATTGTCCGCTCTACCACCGGTGATTTGGCCATCATGGCTCGACACATCAACTATGTGACCTCCCTGGGTATGGGCAAGGCCACGGTCATTTCCGACGGAAAGCGCCGGGAGGCCGCCTGTATCGGCGGTATGCTCAGCGTGGTCAATGGCGAGGTGACCCTGGTCCCCACCACCTTCGAGTGGGCAGACACAATCGATGTGGCCCGTGCCGAGGCCTCTCAGCACCGTGCGGAGGACATCCTTCACAACCGGAACGCCACGGATACCGATATCCGCCTGGCGGAAGCCAGACTCCACCGTGCATTGGTTCGGAAGAGCGTGGCCAGCCGCAAATAAGATTCACCGGGACCTGATTCGTTCAGGCCCCGGTTTTCGCTTCCTAAACATGCTATAGGCCCGGCGGATGAACCCGCCGGGCCTATAGCCGGATTGTAGGCATCTGCATCCGCCCCTATGCGTTTTCTTTTAGATCAGCCCCTGCTCCTTGCAGTACCAATAGATCCCGTCCTGGGCGCAGCTGGGGCAGACGCAGGTCGCAACGGCTTTCAGATCCTGGGACGCGTTGCCCATGGCTACGCCGGTGCCTACGACCTGGAGCATTTCCAGGTCGTTATTGCCGTCGCCAAAGGCTATGGCCTGGTCCGCGGTCAAGCCATAGTGGTCCAGAACGGCCTGGACACCCACGCCCTTGCCGGCGGCTGCGGGGATCACATCAACGGCCCGGTCCCACCAGGCGGCGATCTGTGCCCCGGTGATGCCCCGCATCAGTGAGGCATACTCTTCTTTCGGGGCGCCTACCATAATCTGATAGACGGGCCCAGCGGCGAGGCGATCAAAGTCCGGCGAGGACTCCAGGACCAGGTTGCCGATGGCAAAATAGTCCGCCAGATTCCGCTCCCAACCGTTGGCCCCCAGCTCCTGATCGGTAGATACACAGACGGACCTATGGAGCTCAGCGGCGTTGCGAATCAGCCTCTCCACATCCTGCCCTGGGATGGTCCGGCTGAGAATCGTGCCCTGGGCATCGTAGCAGTAGGCCCCGTTGAAGGTCAGGTAGGCATCAAAGGCCACACCTTCAAACTTCGGCACCGTCATGGGGGTCCGTCCCGTGGCGATACATATCCGGATTCCGTTGGCCCGCAGAGCGCACAGGGCCTGGCGGGTCTTTTCTGTCATATACTTCTTCTGGAAGTCCACCAGAGTGCCGTCAATATCAAAAAAAGCAATTTTGATGTCTTTCATGGTTATATCTTCTCCTCTACCGCATCCCGATGATCCACCGTCAGCAATATCACAATGAGGCCCGCCACTGCCATGCCGATACCCGCCAAAAGCATGGTATCCACCCCAAAATTCAGCAGCAGCCCTCCGGCGTAATTCCCAGCGGAGACCCCCAGGGCGTAGGCCGCCGTGGCAAAGGCCTGACCCTTCACCATGTCCTGGCTCTCGATTCGGTCCCCGGCAAAATAGACCAGAGTTGGAATCAAAAAGCAGTAGGAGGACAGCTGCAGGAGCTGCAGCAGGTAGACGGAGGTGATGCTGGGGGCAAAATACATACCCACAGACCGGACCACATAGGTCACTCCGGCGATTTTCATAAGCATTGCGTCCGAGAATAGCTTCCGGACCATACTAAAGCAGGTGATGACCACCGCGGCTACCATAGAGCAGATGAAGATGGCCACGCCTACGTGGCTGCTGTTGCCCCCCAGCCGGGTGAGGATGGCAATCAAATAGTTCTCCGTCATGGCGTGGTCCATACTCAGAAGCAGAACCCCCACCAGCACCGCACAGAACCACTTATACCGGCCAAAGAAGGCACCAACGGAAATTCCGGTCTGCTTCTTCTCCGTCTCTTTCTGGGCTGTCTGGAGCTTGGGAAAGCCCGCCAGCAGGACCATATCGACGAGTCTGGCCCCAATCAGTACCGCCAGCAGCCACGCAGCCCCAAACCGATTCATCACATAGCCAAGAGCCAGGGCGGACAGCGCCGAGGCCACGGCGCCAATCCCCCGGGCCACACCGAAATTCACGGGATAGCCCGCCTGGGGATAGGCAATGCTCAGCGCGTTCAAAAGGGGCATCATGGCGTCACCGATCCAGATGGCTCCCACATAGATGATACCCAGGGCCAGCACCGGGATCCCCGGCACCAGCTGGGCTCCCAAAAAAGCGGCGCAGACCGCGGACAGCGCCAGCATCATGGTGATCAGAACGCTGCCCTTTGCCCGGTCCGCCAGGGAGGCCAGAATGGGCTGCGTCAGGCAGGAGCCAAGGCCCGCCAGACCCAGCAAAAGGCCGATGGTACCGGCATTCATGCCCTTTTCCAGCAGGTAGGCCGCCGCAAAGCTGGTGGCCGAGTAGGCCGTCCAATAGAAGAAATGGGTCCCGCTGTAGCGGGCTGTCAGGTTTTTCATATGTTCTCTTCTCTCCTTAACGTATTCCGGGCCGGTACAAACCGGCCCGGAGAAGAACCGATGGAGGCGGAAGGTGGGCCCTCCCTTCCTCTTGGCTCATTATATGCGCTAATCAGTGGGAATGCTATCAGGAATCAGCCAAAAAATATCACGATCGTGCCATTTTTCGTCGGTATTCCGCCGGGGTACAGCCAAAACGCTGACGGAACACCTGACCAAAATAGCTGGCGGAACCCAGGCCGCAGGCATAGCCAACCTGGGTGATGGGCTCTGCGGTAGTGGCAAGCAGACGGCAGGCCTCCTGGAGCCTGAGAGAGCGAATATACTCTACAGGGCTGACATGGAGCTTCTCTTGAAAGAGCCGGAAGCAAACCCGCTTGCTCACATGGGCGGCAAGGGCCAAGTCCTCTACCCGCATTGCCTCCGTCAGATGGTCCTGGGCGTAGCGCATGATTTCCTTCAGCTTTTCGTCAGACTGCCGATTTCTCGGATCCGCCTCCAAAATGGGTCTGGCTTTTTCGAAAAGCCCAAGCCAAATCTCCGACAGGGCGGCACACAGCCGGAATTCGTAGCCAAACTGGGCTTCCTCCAATTGAAAGGAAAGCGCCAGTTTCTCCAGCAGCGGTCTGTCCTCCTCCCGATCCAGTGCCACCAACTCCGGGCCGTCGGCGGAAACAAAGGGCTGCACATACTGCCTATAGACCCGGCTATTCTCTCCGGCGGAAAGAATCACTGGGTCAAACAGATGCAGGAGCAATACCGTCTCCTCACCGCAGTCCAAATTTCGGGTGGCATGGAGCACATTCTGGTTGACGATCCCGCCGCTGCCCTTGTAAAGCTGGCAGGTTTCCCCGGGGGTGTGGTACTCGATACCGCCGCTCTGGACATAAAAGAGTTCCACGGCGTTGTGCCAATGCCAGGGGGCGGCGCAGCCGAAATACCGGCTCATGTTGACCAGGGAGGCAATATATGGAAAATCCGGAGCATAATCCGGCAATATCTCCTCATTGCTTTGGGCCACCAGCCGAATGCTATTGAATTCCTTCATGCGCATCCCCCCCTTTGCCCACTATGCTACACGATTTTTGCGGTGTTGTCAACAACGGGAGAACAGGGAAAACCCTCTCCGGGCCGGAGAGGGTAAAGGGCAGCTATTTTCTGTGGGGGCTCTTTCTCCCCTGTTCCATGGCTTGGCGCTCCTGGGAGACGGCCCGGTACAGACTGGATACAGACCATGCAGCATTGTGCTCTGTAAGCACCGCTTTCATGGCCACCGGCACCTTCTGGCTCCGCAGCTGAGCAAGAAACTCATGAAAAGTTCCATCCTCCAGATTGCACAGAACCAGCATTTCCTCGGAGAATAGGGTCCCGTCCCCCTCTGGCAGGTCCTCCGCCGCTCCGGCGAGGACCCCTATGGGCTTGGAAAAGTCCTGGGAAGGTACCGTTTTTACGGAAAGCCCCAGCCGATTGGCAATGGCGGCAATTTTCAGCCGCTTGTCCAGCCGGGCAATGTTCACCATCAGAATACCCGCCATCAGTCACACTCCGTAATGGGCTCCAGAATGGCCTTGGCCTTATCGGAATTGAAGTGGAGGATGCTGTGCTCCATGCCATCGTGGAAGATATCAGCCAGCTCGCCCCACATCTCCATATCCTCTTTGTTGGGGCACTGGATGGTATCCATGGTCAGCTGAGGCAGGATGGGCAGCAGCTCCGTAATATAGTTGGTCATGTCGGTGTTGCTCATATCCGTCACCACATAGGGAAGCAGCTCGTCTACCAGGGCATTGATCTCCAGCAGACTCATATTCTTCACCTTATCCAGCACCTGGGCCACAACCATCCGCTGCCGGTTGGTCCGGTTGAAATCGTTGTCGCCGTTGTTGGAGTGGCGGGTCCGGACATAGACCTCTGCCGCCCAGCCGTCCACCAGATTGTCGCCCACCTCAAAGGTACGGTCGTCGTAGTCCTTGAAGTAGTCGTTCATATACTTCACTTCGTCCTCATTCAGGGTGATGGTGACACCGTGGAGGGCATTGATGCAGGCATCAAAGGCCTCCATATTCACTTCGATGTTGTGATCCACCACAGGGCCGAAGTTCTTGGTGATGACATTGTCCATCAGGATCATCGCCCCCAGGTCGCCGCCCCAGCCGTAGCCCAGAGCGTAGGCCAGAGTCAGCTTGGTGGAGCCGCTGTGGGGCTTGCCGTCGGCGTCCACCACGCCGTTCAGGGTCACGTAGGTGTCCCGGAGGAAGGAAGTCATAGTCAGCTTCTTGGTCTCCTTGTTTACGGTCAGCAGGATCAGGGTGTCAGCGTTCTTGCTGTTCTCCCCCTCCCGGGCATCCTGACCGATCAGCAGCACATTGACGACCTTGCCTGTCTTCCCCCAGTCCGGAGAAGTCTCCTTGGGCACGGTGGTCTCCGTAGGCTCTGTAGCCTGGGTTTCTTCCGTGGGGTCCTCCACCAGCAGCTTGGAGATGTCGTCCTGGGTCAGCTTGTTTTCGCCCTGCTGGGCCTTCTGGATCTTATTCATTTTGGACACCACGAACCAGGCACCCAGACCGCCGATGGCCAGCACCACAGCCAGGATGACGGCAACGACCTTCACCCAGGTCTTGCCCTTGGAGGGCTCGTTATGTTCCAAAAAACGTCCGCCTTTTTCCATTGATAACCTCTCTTTTCATCTGGAAGCTCAGTCCGCTTCCGTAATTTTCGTCACAATTTTTTTGGCCTTGTTCTCGTCGAAATACAGCACGCTGTGCTCGATGCCGTCACCGAACAAGTCGATAACCTTGCCCCGGCGGTCCATGTCCTCGTTGGGGCACTGAAGAGAATCCAGGGTCATGTCCGGAAGCAGGGGCAGCAGCTCCGCAATATAGCTGGCAATGTCGGCATTGGTCATGTCTGTCAGGACCTTGGGCAGCAGCTCGTCTACCAGAGCGTTGATCTGCACCAGGCTCATGCCCTTGACCTTGTCCAGCACCTGGGCAATGACAGCCCGCTGCCGGTCTGTCCGGTTGAAGTCGTTGTCCCCATTGCTGGAGTGCCGGGTCCGGACATATACCTCTGCCGCCCAGCCGTCTACCAGGTTGTCGCCTACCTCAAAGACCCGGTCGTCATAGTCCTTGAAGTAGTCGTTCATATACTTCACTTCATCTTCATCCAGGGTGATGGTCACGCCGCCGATGGCGTTGATGCAGGCATCGAAGGCATCCATATTCACCTCGATGTTCCGGTCCACCTTGGCTCCGAAATTCCGCTCGATGACCCCATCGATCATCCGCATGGCCCCCAGGTCTCCGCCCCACTTGTAGCCCAGGGCGTAGCACAGGGTCATCTTGGTCCGGCCGCTGTGGGTCACACCGTCCGAATCCACAAAGTTTTCAATATATACCAGGCTGTCCCGCAGGAAAGAAGTCATGGTGATCTTCTTTGTCTGCTTATTGACGGTGACCAGGATCATGGTGTCCGCGTTTTTGCTGTCCTCCCCTTCCCGGGCATCCTGGCCGATGAGCAGCACATTGATGACCTTGCCGGTGGTGCCGTAGTCCGGGGTAGTGGGCTTTGGCTCAGTGGTCTCGGTGGGTTCCGTCTCTGTCGCCTCGGTGGTCTCCTCCACCAGAAGGCCCGCCAGGTCACCGGCGGACAGGTTATTATCCCCCATCTGGGCCCGTTTGATTTTATTCAGTTTGGAAAAGGCAAAGCCGCCGATGATCAGCCCAAGCGCCAATATGACCGCCAGGATGATCAGCACTGTCCTGACCCAGCCCTTTCCTTTCTTTTCCGGTTGGGAAGCTAAAAAGCGTCCTCCAGTACTCATGGTTTTCCTCCATAATTGTCTTTGTGTCTTGCGTAAAAAAGGAGTTTTTATCATTTGCCGGACAGAAATCAGAAAACCGGGAAATCGCCACGCCGGTGACAATTTCCCGGTTCGAAATCATAGGGCCATTGGGGAACTATTACTTTTCCACAATTTCCAGCACGCCCATGGGGCAGGCCTTGACGCAGGCACCGCAGGAGATGCACTTGGAGGCAGGATTCTCGGGCTTCAGCACCATGACCTTCATGGGGCAGACCTCCACGCACTTGCCGCAGCTGACGCACTTCTTCCGGTTGATCATGTATACGCCGGTCTTGGGATTCTGAGTAATGGCCTCGTTTTCGCAGACCTTGGCGCACTTGCCGCACTGAATGCAGACGTTGGGCTTGGCCCCGCCTTCCTTGGCCACAATGCGGATACAGCTGTAGTCCTCATTGAATTCCTTGTAGAAGGTAACGGAGCAGGCACGGACGCACTCCAGGCAGGCCATGCAGGGGACATCCTTCTTGACAGTAAGCTTCTTCATGGCAAAATACTCCTTTTTTCTTCGGCTCCAAAAGAAAGCAGACCAACGTATCCGGTCAATTGCCGTCGCCAGATACGAAACCGCGCTCCCTATTGAACGCCTTATATTTCCACGCAGAGACATTATACAAGCAAAGCGGGAAAATAGCAACAGAAAATAAAAAAACTTTTTGAAACATTTTCTCCCGGCTAACAACCGAAAAGTTGGAAATAATAAGGCCTGATACTTGTATTTTGCCCCGGCTCCACCTGGGACGCCGGGACAGGAGAGAAAGTATGGATACCAAATTGGAGGAATGAAACATGAAAAAGATCTTTGCGCTCCTGTTTGCCCTTTTGGCCCTGACGGCCCTGCTGACCGGCTGCCGGGGCGGCAATACCCCTGCTGTCACCGTGACGACTGCCGCCACAACTCAGCCAACCACTATGGTCACTACAGAGGCCACCACCGCGGCTACCACCCAGAACACCACCGACCCCACCGTGGACAGTGGAAACGGGCCCCTGGAAACCACCCGGAGCACAGATAACACCACCGCCCCGGGCAGCGCCGGAACGACAGGTGTGAATCCGTAAGGAAAAATGGCCCTCTCCCGTCGGAAAGGGCCACCTTACTTACAAAAATGTCACATATCGCTGGAGCGCTGCCTTCTGGCGCTCCACTTCCTTCTGTACCGCGGCCCCGAGCTCCGTCCCCTCCCGCTTCCAGCTGAGGGTGACCATAGGGCCGGCGCAATAGGCGGCGCCACGGCCCAGCTTGTCAAAGGCAAAGGATATGTTTTTAAAGTTGGCTCCGGTGGTGTCCATGCCGTCTGCCAGGAGAAACAGATTGGGATACTTTGTCCGGAGGTTTTTGACGCTGGCAGGGGTTCCCGCCGCGGCAGTGAGGCAGATCCGGGAATAGCCGAACTTTCCCATATAATTTCCGGCAAATCTGGCCACCTGGTCCGCCACCGCCGTATAGGCAAGGCGTGTGCCGCAGAGCAGGTCCTGCAGCTCCGCCGCGGACCTGTTGGGTGTGCGGCACAGGGCAAAAATATCCAGCCCCTGCTTCTCGCAGGGCTCCAGCCAGGGCTGAAGCACATCGAACCCGGCATACATCGGCAGGACCACGCCGTCGCAGGCCCAGCCGCTTCCCTCTCCGGTGATCTGCCCGGCAGCAAAAGCGGCCAACTCCCCACTGTCGGCCTCCGGCACATCCAGCAGAACGTAGAAACCCAGTCCTTGGGCTTCCTGGGTCAATCTCTTCCCCAGGTCCAGCGCCTCCGGGCCCATAAGAGCCAGAGCGGACAGCCGAAACCGGACCCCGGGGACCCGGCCCCGGAGAGCCCGCAGCAGCTCCTTTGACAGCTGCTCCATTTCCCCTATGGAGCCTTCCCCAGGCAGGTCCTTGGGAAGCACCGTCATATCCACGATCAATGGGCACTTGCGCTTCCTGATTTTCTCCTGCAGTGCGTCAATGGACATTTTGCCTGCCTCCTGTACCTCTTTTTTCTCTATTATACCATACAAAGCGGGAAAAGGTAAAGAGAAAAATCATGGTTTTTCTCTCTTTGGGCATACTATCCCCATTCTGAAAAGCGAAAGGAGGAACCAATATGGGAGCAAAAGGATGGGCCATATCCGCTGGGCTCGGTGCCGCCGCAGGCATGGTCGCCGTGCTGATGATGCCCCGGACGAATCCTACACGGCGCCTGGCTGCCAAAGCCGCCGACAAAATGGAGGATGTGGCCTGGAAGGTATCCGACACTCTGAACGAAAAATTTGAGGATCTGTAGCTTACAGATTCCGCACCGCCGCCACGCACCGGCGGACCTCCTGTTCGTCGGTGCGAAGCAGCGTGTATTCCGATAATCCGGGCAAGCCCATATTCACATTGGGATTCCGATAGCGCATGGCGCTGTCAAGGGAGCCAACCCGGCAGGAGCCATGGTAGGCGGTGATGCCGGTGGCCCTGTAAAGCTCCGGGATGTTGGCGGCGTTTACCCCTGCCCCGGCCATAAGCCGGATCTGATTCCCGGCCAGAGCGTTCAGCTCTGCAAGGTTTTCTCTGCCCTTCAGAGCGCTTCCCTGGCCGCCGGAGGTAAGAATGGTGGTAAAGCCCAGATGGATGGCCTGCTCCAGGGCTCTCTTCTGGTCCCTTACCATGTCGAAAGCCCGGTGGAGGGTCACGTCCATAGCCCCCGCTGCCTGTTTCAGCCTGACCAGGTTGGGCATGTCCAGCTCCCCGTCCGCCGTCAGGACCCCGATGACCACACCGTTTGCCCCCAGATCCCGGAACCGGGCGATCTCTTCTTCCATCTGGGCAACCTCCTGCCGGGTGTACAGAAAGTCCCCGAACCGGGGGCGGATGAGCACATTCACAGGAACCGTCAGATCCCGATGGATCTGAGAAAACAGAAATTCCGATGGGGTGGTGCCCCCAATGACCAGGTTGGCGCAGAGCTCCAGCCGGTCCGCCCCGCCGTTTTGGGCGGCCTTGGCAGATTCGTAGCAATCCACGCAGACTTCAAAAAGAGGCTTCGGCATATATATCCTCCTTTGGAAGGGTCCCGCAGCAGGATCCTTCCTTTTTCTTTTTGATTTTATTATAGTCTTCCCTTCCCCAGGTGTCAAGAAAATCCCTGGAATAGCTCACCTCTCATTCTTTTTTCCCGCACTTTCACATAATTTCATGATTTATGATAATTTTCTCTTTACAGGCTGCAAATCTGTGCTACAATATACTAATACACGTTTCATGAGCAGCAAAGGAGGTGCGGTGCCACGAACCATTTGAGGAAGTACTGGCAAAAACGATTCTGGATCCCCATTGGGGTATTCTTTCTGGGGCTGCTGCTTTTGGCAGCAACCGTAAAATACACAGAGCATGCAAACGAGGAAAGGGTACTGGCTCTGGCCAAGCTGAACGCCGTCACCTACGCCAACCAGATGAAGGATCAGCTGCAGCAGGCAGTCGCCATTACCGAGTCCCTGGAGCAGATCATCATCAGTGAGGACGGCCGCCTGGACCAATTCGAGACCATTGCCAAAAAGCAGATGAATAGCTATATCCACAGCATTCAACTGGCTCCCGGCGGCATCGTCAACCAGGTTTACCCCTCTGCAGGAAACGACTGGACCAAGCTGGACCTGATGACCGGCGGCCTCAGCACCAAGATCTGCCAATACGGCATTGACAACGACACAGTCACCTTTCAGGGGCCCACTGCGCTGCCCCAGGGGGACCAGGGGATCGCGGTGCGCAACCCTGTCTTCCTGGAAAACGGCACCGGCGAGAAGGTTTTTTGGGGCTTCACCATTGCCCTGATCCGGGTACCGGACATTTTCCGGGACACCATCGATACACTGACCAATTTCGGCTACTATCACCGGCTGTCCGTGGCGACTCTGCCTGTGTCAGAGTCCTATACCCCGGTGAACAGCTCCGGCGTAGCCTTTACGGAAAGTGTGTCCTACACCGTTGAACTGGGCAACTGCTGCTGGAAGCTGGAGGTAGCCCCCATCGCCGGCTGGAACGCAGATAGCGCCCGCAATGTGGTCCTGGCCGGCGGTCTGGTGATCGTGCTGCTGCTGACAGCTCTCGTTTCCTCCCTTCTGTTTTTGGATCAGAGGCGGCTGCAATTCCGGGATTTGGCCGTAACCGATGCTCTCACAGGTCTTCTGAACCGTCAGGGCTTCAGTCAGGCTATGGAGGACTATTTCCGGCGGCACGGCGCAAGCCCCTGCGTGGTGGGTATTCTGGACATTGACGACTTTAAGTTGATCAACGACGTTTACGGCCACGCCGCCGGTGACCAGGTGCTGAAGGACATTTCCCGGAACCTGCTGGCTGCTTTTCCAGAAAATTCCATGATCGGTCGGAGCGGCGGTGACGAATTCACCTTCCTGCTGCCCGATACAACGATGGCTGCCGCCCAGGAGCAGATCGACCGGTTTGTCACCCAGGACCGGTTCTATGTGCATCGCGGTATTGCCCAAGCCTACAGCATCTCTTTGGGCTATGCCGCTGCACCCCAGGACAATGCGGATATGGACCTTTTGAGCAAGGCAGATATGGCCCTTTACGCGGTGAAGCTCCAGGGCAAGCACCGGGCCCAGGCCTTCCAGGAGGATATGCCCACCGTCCGGCGGACACAGTTGGGCTTCAATCTATCGGATATCACCACCAATTCTCCCACCGCCTTCCTGGTCTGTCAGGCAGACCAGAACGCAAAGCTCTACTATGCCAGCCGTTCCTTGGTCAAGGCCCTCGGCTGCAGCGACTACTGGGATCTGACCACGCTATGCGGCGGCACCTTTGCAGGACTCCTGGCCCCGGAAGAACGGGCTTCCATGACAGAGCATATCCGCCTCTTTCTTGAGACCGCACAGCCGGGGACGGAGGACTTCCGCCGGCTGCGCTACACAAAAAAAGACGGCAGCACCATCCGGCTGCTCAGCCGGGCCCGTGTGGTAGCAAACTCCAATTACGGACGTCTCCTTTATATGGGACTGATTCCGGAAGAGATCCTCATCCGGGAATTTGGAATGCGCTTTGACAGCTGACTTCTTTGGCCGCTCCAGTATGGAGCGGCCAAATGTTTTGATGACATAGGCAGACAAATGGCAATTGCAAAACTATTTTTTCGTGGTATAATAGAGGGAAACAGATATCAAAGGAAGAATTTGCCATGATTGCCAACTACCATACCCATACCCCCCGCTGCAACCACGCAGTGGGTTCCGAAGAAGAATACGTTCAACAGGCTCTGAAAGCCGGAATCAAAATCCTGGGCTTTTCGGACCACACTCCTTACCTGTTCCCCGGGGACTACTACTCTACCTTCCGGATGCATCCGGAGGAGCTGCCAGGATACGTTGCGACCGTCAACGGACTGAAGGAGACATATAAGGGTCAATTGGAGCTCCATGTGGGCCTTGAAGCGGAATACTATCCCGCCTACTTTCCCCAGACACTGGACTATCTCCGGGAGCAAGGCGTGGAATACCTGCTGCTGGGACAGCACTTCGTGGGTAACGAGCCCGTGGGTTCCTACAGCGTCCGGCAGACCGATGACCCGGCACTTCTGGAGCGCTACTGCCGCCAGTGCATCGCCGCCATGGAGACAGGGATGTACACCTATATTGCCCACCCGGACATTCTGAACTTTACAGGAAGCCCAGATATCTATCGCCAGTGGATGCTCACCCTGATCCGGGAGGCCCGGAACTGCGGAGTCTACCTGGAATTCAACCAACTGGGCTACTTTGAAAAACGGAACTACCCCAATCCCAAGTTCCTGGAGCTTGCCGCCGAAGAGAACATGCCCATGATCCTTGGCTGCGATGCCCACCAGCCGGAGGCCTTGGGGAGGAAAGAGCTCCAGGCCGAGATCCTGGAGCTGCTGAAAAAATACGGTATCCAGGTCCTGGACACCGTACCGCTGAGACACATATAAAATTCGCCGCCTGGGAATTTTCCCAGGGCCGGTAACATCAAGCCGACAAATCCTCCTGCCCTCAGAAATGAGACGCGGGAGGATTTTTATCCGCTTCGCTGTCGTATCCTGATCACAGAAAAAAGCAGCGCCCAGCCTTTTTGCTGTACGCTGCTGCTATTATGGAGCGGGTGACGAGGCTCGAACTCGCTACCTCCACCTTGGCAAGGTGGCGCTCTACCGGATGAGCTACACCCGCGGAACGTGGATTATTATAGCAGATTTTCCGGATTTGTCAAGAAGTTTTTTTACGGCTCCCCCAAAGGGGGAGCCAAGCAGGGGCCCTCAGTCCGGATAGGCCGAGTAGTCCCACACGTAGCCGGTCATATCTCCCCCGGCCTTCTCCTGGAAGCCGCCCTCCTCCTTGCAGCGGGTCAGGTCTACGTGGTAATAGATGCCGTCGTCGCAGATCAGGTTCCAGGTCCAGGGCTCCGCATCCCGGGTGCCTGTGACGATTTGGCAGTCCAGGCCCGCGGCGCGGCACATTGCGGCGTAGACCGTGGCAAAAGCCCGGCTGTCCCCGACTCCGTGGCGCAGAAGGCTGTAGGCCGGAGTGATAGAGGTCTCCAGGGTATAGTGAAACCGGTCCATGAGGAAGGAATAGAGCTGGCCAAACTTCTGGCTGTCGGCTCCGTCGCCGCTGACATAGAGGCTGGAGGAATCGAAGACGGCTCCCACCTGGGTGCGCATCTGGCGCAAAGCATCGTTGCTGTTTTCATAGGTGAAGGTCAGCTCCACCACCCGGCTGGAGCCTGCTCCGTAGGTATCCATCGCCGTCTGTGGGCACTCCATAATGGACTGGGGATAGGTCTGGCTCAGGTTTTGGACCAGCTGCTGGATATCCAGGGTCTCATAATTCGCCACCAGCAGGACCTTCCGGGCATCCAGATTCTCCAGGGCCTTCAAAACCGTTCCCTCCACCTCCTGCGGGGAGCCCAGTTTGACAATGCCCCGGATATCCGACCGGCTATGACAGTAAGTCAGCTCCACCGCCACCGCCGGAGTGCCGTTCTTTTTGCCGATTTCGTAGCTCATCTCATCCAGAGCGTAGGAACCAATGGGGTCAAAATTGCACACATGCCGTCGGGCAATGGCCAGCCCGTCAGGCAGGTTCTCCTCGGGATAGTCGGGAACCAGAATGACGCCGCTCTCCGTGCCGGATGCGGCCATCCGGATCAGGATGTCCCGCAGCTGCGTATAGTTCTCCGCCTGGTTCGTCTCTGTCTGGCCTTTGCTGGGCTGCATGGTGTGAGGGGTCACCCGGACATACTGGCCATCGAAGGCATCGCAGCCCGTCAGCAGCGCGGCGCAGAGGAAGAGACTTACAAGTCGTGCCCGCTTCATGGGCAAGGCCTCCTTTCAGAGAGAATCGGGGGAATAGTGGGCAAAGCCGTCGCCCAACACCTGGTGGGCCTCCTGGACGATGACAAAGGCATTTTCGTCGATGTCCATGACCAGCTCCTTTAATTCCGCCAGCTGGCCCTTGCGGACCACCGCCAGCACCACCTCTATGTTCTGGTGGGTATAGGACCCGGATCCGTGGAGGTAGGTAGCTCCCCGGTCCAATTGGTCGGAAATGGCTTTCGCGATTTTTTCATGCTCCTTGGAGATGATCAGCGCCACCCGGGAGTAGTCGAAACGATAGACCACCGCGTCGATGACCTGACCGCAGACAAAAACCACTACGCCGCTGTAGAGGGCCTTGCTGATGTCACGGAAAACCAAGCCCGTCAGCAGCACCACCATGGCATCAAACATTATGGAAATGCTGCCAATAGGCAGATTCCGATATTTCTTCTTCAGCAGCCGCACCAGAATATCGGAACCGCCAGTAGAGGCCCCCGCCATAAACACCATGCCCAGCCCCGCCCCGCAGAGGACGCCGCCATAGAGCCCACCGATGAGAGGCTCCGGAGTGGCGAAGGGGATCAGCGCGAACAGATCCATAAGCACAGAGCTCACCACCATGCCGATGAGGGACCCGGCAAAGAAGCGCTTGCCGATCTTCAAGCCGCCGATGAGAAACAGGGGGATATTCATCAGCAGCGTCAGTGTGCCGATGCTGCCAAAGCCCAGGAGCTCCCGCAGGATCATGGCAAGTCCGGAGATGCCGCCGGTATTGATGTCATTGGGAATCAGAAACATCGCAAAGCCCAGGGCAAAAAGGGCACTGCCAATGGCGGTAGTCCCTGCCCACAGGATTTCCTTCCAGATTCGTTTTTTCATAAGCCCCTCCACTTACACGTCAAAGGCTGCCTGTTTTTCCAGGCTGTCCTCAGGCCTCAGCAAGGCCCCGGCGGCGGGGATGGACTTCATCCGGTAGCGGCTCACGTTCTCAATGCCGCTTTCCTCCAGCAGCAGGGCATTTTGCAGCAGAGCCTTTTTCTTCAGGCTCATCACTGCCACGCCGATGGTGTTCCGGGTGGTCTTTGGCAGCAGATCCGCCGTAGAGAAGATCATGGCCCGGCCATCGGTGGAATAGAGGGCGATCTGTGCGTCACTCTCCAAGGACAGGATCTTCACCACCCGACTCTTGTCGGAGAAGGCCCCCGTCAGCTTCTTCCGGTTGGTTTTGGTCTCGTAGGCGCTTAGGGGCACCTTGGCCACCTTGCCGTTTTCAAAAAAGAAGAGTACAAAGCCCTTGCTGTCCCCCGGGAAGATGACCTGCAGCAGGTTCTCACCCTGGTCGAAGCCCAGCTTGCTGGGAAGATAATCCCCCAAAAGCGATGCCTTGCCATCGTCAAAGTCTGAAAGCCTTGTTTTATAGCACTGGAACTGATCCGTAAAGACCAGCAGCTCCGCCCGATTTGTGGTCTCTCTGGTATAGTCCAGGCTGTCCCCTTCTTTGAATTTCTGCTCGCCGCTCATCCGCAGAGACTGGGCGGTGATTTTTTTGAGGTAACCTTCCTTGGAGACAAAGACCGTCACCGGATAGTCCGGCACCTGATCCTCCTCGTTTTCCGGCTCAGCGTCCTCAACATTGTAGAGGATCTCCGTCTTCCTGGGCTGACCGAACTGATCGCTGACCTGCTGAAGCTCCTTGATGATCACATTTTTCAGCTTCCGGGCACTGTTCAGGGTGTCCTCCAGGTCGGCGATCTCCTGCTCCAGCTGGGAGGTCGCTTTGGTCTGTTTCAGGATATATTCTTTATTGATGTTGCGTAGCTTGATCTCCGCAACGAATCCCGCCTGGATCTCGTCGATGCCGAAGCCGATCATCAGATTGGGCACCACTTCGTTCTCCAGCTCCGTCTCCCGAATGATGGCAATGGCCCGGTCGATATCCAGCAGGATCTTTTCCAGACCCTTTAATAGGTGCAGCCGCTCCTGCTTCTTCTGGATCTGGAAATAAATGCGGCGCTTGACGCAGTCCGTCCGCCAGGCGGTCCACTCCGCCAGAATTTCCCCCACGCCCATGACCCGGGGCATACCGGCGATGAGGATATTGAAGTTGCAGGCGAAGCTGTCTTGCAGAGGGGTCATGCGGAAAAGCTTCTGCATCAGCTTCTCCGGGTCCACGCCCCGCTTCAGGTCGATGGTCAGCTTCAGGCCCCCCAGGTCCGTCTCGTCCCGCATGTCGGAGATCTCCCGGATCTTTCCGGCCTTGATGAGCTCCGCAACCTTGTCCATAATGACCTCGGTAGCGGTGGAATAGGGAATTTCCGTGATTTCAATCAGGTTCCCTTCCTTGACATAGCGCCACTTGGACCGGAGACGGAAGCTTCCCCGGCCGGTGGCGTAAATTTCTCTGGTAGCCGCCTCGTCAAACAGCAGCTCGCCGCCGGTGGAGAAATCCGGCCCCGGCAGAGTCTCCAGAATGTCATGATCCGGATTTTTCATCAGGGCGATGGTGGTATCGCAGACCTCTTTCAAATTGAAGGAGCAAATGTTGCTGGCCATGCCCACGGCGATGCCCTGATTGGCAGACACCAGCACATTGGGGAAGGTGGTGGGAAGCAAGCTGGGCTCCTTCATGGTGGCATCGTAGTTGTCCACCATGTCTACAGTGTCGGAGTCGATGTCCCGGAATAATTCCCCACAGATGCTGTCCAGCTTGGCCTCGGTATACCGTGAGGCGGCGTAGGCCATATCCCGGGAATAGACCTTGCCGAAGTTGCCCTTGGAGTCAACAAAGGGGTGCAGCAGCGTCTCGTTGCCCTTGGCCAGACGGACCATGGTCTCGTAGATAGCCGCATCGCCGTGGGGGTTCAGACGCATGGTCTGGCCCACAATGTTGGCGGACTTGGTGCGCCCTCCTGTCAGCAGACCCATCTTGTACATGGTGTACAGGAGCTTCCGGTGAGAGGGCTTGAAGCCATCGATCTCCGGGATTGCCCGGGAGACAATGACGGACATGGCATAGGGCATGTAGTTGACCTCCAGGGTCTCGGACACCGCCTGCTCCGTAGTGGAGCCCACAAGGCCCACCACACCGTCCAGATTTACTTTCTTTTCTTCCTTGTCTTGTTGTTTCTTCTTCGCCATTTTGGACTCCTATCAGGAAATATCCGCAAGCTCCAGATATTTGGAGCCGTTTTCCGCAATAAAATTCTTCCGCTCCTGGAGGCCGTCTCCCAGCAGCACATTGAAGTAGTGGGCAGTCCGCTCCGCATCCTCCGGCATGACCTTGATGAGCCGCCGGGTCTCCGGATTCATGGTGGTCATCCACATCATGGCCGGATCATTTTCGCCAAGGCCCTTGGACCGCTGGATGGTGACCTTCTTTCCCTCCAGGTCCTTGAGAATTCTGACCTTCTCCTGCTCATTGTAGGCAAACCAGGTCTTGTCCTTAAAGGTGATCTCAAAGAGGGGGGATTCGGCAATATACACATAGCCGTCCCTGATCAGCGTAGGGCAGAGCCTGTAGAGCATGGTCAGGATCAGGGTGCGGATCTGGAAGCCGTCTACGTCCGCATCGGTGCAGATGACCACTTTGTTCCAGCGCAGCTGGGAAATATCGAAGCTCGAAAGCTCCTTGGCCCGCTTGCCCTGGACCTCTACCCCGCAGCCCAGGACCTTGATCAGGTCCGTAATAATGGGGGATCCAAAGATCTTGGCGTAGTCCGCCTTCAGGCAATTGAGGATCTTGCCCCGGACGGGCATAATGCCCTGGAATTCCGCGTCCCGGCCCATCTTTACGGAGCCCAAAGCGGAATCGCCCTCTACGATATAGAGCTCCCGGGCAGCCGGGTCCTTGCTGCGGCAGTCCACAAACTTCTGGACTCGGTTGGAAATATCTACCGAGCCGGAGAGCTTCTTTTTTACGTTGCTCTTGGTCTTTTCGGCGGACTCCCGGGCCCGCTTGTTGACCAGGATCTGGTCCGCCGCCCGGTCCGCATCCTGCTTGTTCTCAATGAACCAGACCTGGAGCTGCTCTTTGAAAAAGGCGGTCATAGCGTCCTGAGTGAACTTGGAATTCACGGACTTCTTGGTCTGGTTTTCGAAGCAGCCGATGGTGGAGAAGCAGTTGGTGACCATCACCAGGCTGTCCTGAATGTCCTGAAAGATGATCTTGCTCTCACTCTTGGTATACTTATTGCTGTCCCGGAGATATTTGTCGAAGGCAGCGGTAAAGCCGCTGCGCAGAGCCTTGTCCGGGCTGCCGCCGTACTCCAGCCAGGAAGAGTTGTGGTAAAACTCGATGTGGGACACCTGCTTGCTGAAACAGAAGGAAGCCGTGATCTTCAGCTTCATTTCCGGCCGGTTCTCCGCGTCCCGGCCCCGGCGCTCCGTCTCCCAGTACACAGGCATGGTGAACGCGTTGTCCCCCACCAGCTCCTCCACGTACTGACGGATGCCGTCGGGATAGCAGAATTCCTCGGTCTCGAACTTTCCTCCCACCTGGTTGCGGAACCGGAAGGTAATGCCCTTGTTGACCACGGCCTGACGGCGCAGCACATCCCGAAAATACTCTACGGGGATGTTGATGTCCGTGAAGACCTCCTTATCCGGCTTCCAGTGGAAGGTGGATCCGGTTTTCTTCCGGTCCGCAGGCTCTTTGTGAAGGCCCCCTACATTCCGGCCCTTTTCAAAATGGAGATCATACCGGAATCCGTCCCGGCGGATGGTCGCGTCGAAATACTCGGAGGCGTACTGGGTGGCGCAAGAGCCCAGTCCGTTGAGGCCCAGGGAATACTCGTAGTTTTCTCCGTTCTCCCCGTATTTGCCGCCGGCGTACATCTCGCAGAACACCAGCTCCCAGTTATAACGCTTCTCTTTCTCGTTATAGTCTACAGGGCAGCCTCGGCCGAAGTCCTCTACCTCCACACTCAGGTCCTGATAGCGGGTGACGATGATGGTATCGCCGTAGCCCTCCCGGGCCTCATCGATGGCGTTGGAGAGGATCTCAAAAACCGCGTGCTTGCAGCCCTCCAGATCGTCAGAGCCAAAAATAACCGCCGGACGCTTCCGCACCCGGTCCTCACCCTTCAGCATGGAAATGCTGGAGTTACCGTATTGTTCCTGTTGTTTTCTTGCCATAATTGATTACCTGCCATAATTAGCCTATTTTATTTCGTTTATTATATCCGGTTTTCGGGAGAAAGTCAACCGTATCTCCCCCGCCCTCTCCAAGCAGGAGAGGGCCTTACAGAGGCTTTCCCCCAAAATCCCCTCTTGTTTTTTTCTGACATACCGGTTATAATAAGGCGTAAAAAGAAAAAAGCAGGAGGTCATTACAATGGCTGTTAAAATTGAAAAGGAAACCATCATCGGCGATATTCTGGACGTAGCCCCTCAGGCTGCCCCCCTGTTCTTCGCCATCGGCATGCACTGCCTGGGCTGCCCCTCTTCCCGGGGCGAGACCGTTGAGGAAGCCTGCATGGTCCACGGTGTGGACTGCGAGCCCTTCCTGGCCCAGCTGAACCACTTCCTGGAGGCCTACGAGGCCGAAAACGGCTGATTTTTTGTTCATTCGCGCAGGGGCCGATGCCCACATCGGCCCGAACCCCTCTCCTGCAGGAGAGGGGTTTTATGTACAAGGAGGCTGTTCCCTATGAAACTCCCCATCTCTGCCCGGCTTCTGGCCTGCTGCGACTATATCGCCCCCGGGGACCGGGTGGCGGATATCGGCTGCGATCACGGGTATCTGGGCATTTATCTGCTGCTGAGTGGCATTTCCCCCCACACCATTGAGGCGGACATCCGGCCCGGTCCTCTGTCCGCTGCCGTAAAAAACGGAGAAAAATACGGCGTCGAGGACAACATGACCTTCTGCCTCTCCAACGGAGCCCAGGATATCCCCCGAAATTTCGACACTCTGGTCTGCGCCGGCATGGGAGCGGACGTGATGATCTCCATTCTCTCCGCCGCCCCCTGGCTGCAAAGTGACCGGTACCGGCTGGTGCTCCAATGCCAGTCGAAGACCCCCGTTCTGCGAAAATATCTCAGTGAAACCGGCTGGCGCATTCGGCGGGAGCAGGTGCTGAGGGACGGACGGTTCCTCTACACCGTCATGGACTGTGTCTGGGAGCCGGGACAGGTCCTGACCCCTGGGCAGTGTTACCTCTCCCCCGCCCTCCTGGCAAGCGGCTGCCCCCTGCTGCCGGAATACATCGCCTGGGTCCGGGACCATCTGGCTCTCAGTGTCCGGAGTCAGGGAGTCGGGGCAGATCCCTTTGAAATTGACGCATGGAAGGAGCTGAATCCCTTATGACCACCGTTTCTGACATTCTTACTTACCTGGAGACTTTGGCCCCCCTGGACCTTGCCATGGACTGGGACAACCCAGGCCTCCAGTTGGGAGACCGGTCCTCCTCTGTTACCAAGGTTCTTGTGGCCCTGGACCCCTTCGAGGACGCGGCCCGGGAAGCCATTTCCCTTGGGGCAGAGCTGATCGTCACTCACCATCCCCTGTTTTTCAGCCCCATCAAGAGCCTCACCGAGGATACGGCTTTGGGCCGCACCGCCCGGCTCCTGATCCGGAACAACATCAGCCTATGGAGCGGTCACACCAATCTGGATATCGCTCCCGGCGGCGTAAATGACATTCTGGCGAAAAAACTTGGCCTTTCCCAGGTCCGCTCCATTCCCCCAGAGAACCTGCTGCGGGTGGGCTCCGTTCCGGAGATGCCTCTCGCCGCCTTCCTGGAGACCGTGAAATCCAGCTTAGGCTGCCCGGTCCTGCGCTATGTGGATGCCGGTCGCCCCTGCCGCCGGATTGCCGTAGGCGGCGGGGCCTGCGGGTCGGAACTGAAGCTGGCAAAGGAAGCGCTCTGCGACACCTTTGTGACCTCGGACCTGAAATACAATCAGTTCTGGGACGCTCAGGACCTTGGGATGAACCTCATCGACTCCGGCCACTTCTATACGGAAAACCCGGTGTGCGAAATGCTGGCCGCAGGGCTGGGTGCTGAATTTCCCGGCATCACAGTCAAAATTTCCGAAAGCCACCGGGACTGCATGAAATTCTTCTGATTACCCGTTGATTTTTCTTGCGTAAGGTGCTAGAATAGATTGAACATTTTTTGAAAACATTCCAAGAAAGGGAAGATTTAGATATGTCCGGACATTCCAAATGGCATAACATTCAGAAAACCAAGGGCGCACAGGACGCCAAGCGTGCCGCCTCCTTCACCAAGATCGCGAAGGAAATGATCGTGGCCGTAAAGGAGGGCGGCGGCTCTGCCGATCCCGCCTACAACTCCCGCCTGGCTACCGTAATCACCAAGGCCAAGGCCGCCAACATGCCCAACGACAACATCAAGCGGGTCCTGGAGAAGGCCGGCTCCGCCGGTTCCGGCGACAACTATGAGTCCATCACCTACGAAGGCTACGGCCCCGGCGGTGTGGCCGTCATTGTTGAGACCATGACCGACAACCGGAACCGGACCGCCGGTTCCGTCCGCCACCACTTCGACAAGTACGGCGGAAACCTGGGTGCCAACGGCTGCGTCAGCTGGAGCTTCGACAAGAAGGGCGTTCTTGTCATCGACAACGAGGACGGCGACTACGAGGAAGACCAGGTCATGATGGACGCCATGGACTGCGGCGCCGATGACTTTGAGGCCGACGGCGATGTATTCACCGTCTACACCACCCCAGATGACTTCAACGCCGTGGCCGATGCCATGAGCGCCAAGAACTACAAGTTCGTCTCCGCCCAGATCGAAATGGTCCCTCAGAACTATGTGAAGCTCTCCCCTGAGGATGCCGACAAGATGGAAAAGATGCTGGACCTGTTCGACGACGACGACGATGTCCAGAACACCTGGCACAACTGGGATCAGGAATAATTGGTATATACCTCACCGCGGAAAGGTTCTCCCCTTCCCGCGGTTTTTTGGGCCTCGTCGGATGAAAGCATCCTCCCCGTTCGCGCAGGAGATACACAAATCGCCGGAAGCCTGATAGGGGCTTCCGGCGATAGAAATTGCACGCTTAGGACCGCAGAGCGCTGAGGTCGCAGGTGCGGGTGTCGGTATTGCGGATCTCCTGACGCAGGGGCAGGACGGCAGTTGGGGTAACGGAGAGCTCATCAATGCCCATAGCCATGAAGGTGGACAGCAAGCTCAGGTCCGCGCCCAGCTCGCCGCAGATGCCGATCCAGATGCCGGCCTTGTGGGCGGCATCCGCGGCCATCTTCAGCGCCCGCAGAACGGCAGGGTGATGGGGATCGTAGAACCGGCCCAGGTCGTTGCACTGACGGTCACAGGCCAGGGTGTACTGGGTCAGGTCGTTGGTGCCGACGGAGAAGAAGTCCACCAGCTTGGCCAGATCCTCTGCCACAAATACAGAGGCAGGGGTCTCGATCATGATGCCCAGCTCCGTCTCGGGGTCGTAGGGAATGCCCTCCAGGGTCAGCTCCTTCATGACGCTTTCGCAGGCGCGCTTACACTCCTCCACTTCCCAGACAGAGGTGATCATGGGGAACATAATGGCAACCTTGCCGTAGGCAGAGGCCCGGTACAGGGCCCGGAGCTGAGTCCGGAATACTTCGGGGCGGTTCAGGGAGATCCGGATGGCCCGGATGCCCATAGCAGGGTTCTCCTCCTTGGGCATATTGAAGTAGGCAACCTGCTTGTCAGCGCCGATGTCCAGGGTGCGGATGATGACCCGCTTGCCGTCCATGGCCTCGGCCACCTTCTTGTAGGCCTGGAACTGCTCCTCCTCGGTGGGGTAGTAGTCCGCAGCCAGATAGAGGAACTCGGACCGGAACAGGCCGATACCCTGGCCGTCGTTGGCAAGAACGGAATCTACATCCTCGGGAGAGCCGATATTGCAATAGAGCTTAATGTGCTTGCCATCCAGGGTCACATCCTCCTGACCCTTCATGGTCTGCAGCAGCGCCTTGCGCTTCTGCTGGGCATCGTACTTGGCCTTCAGATTGGTCAGGGTGATTTCGTCCGGGTCCAGGATCAGCAGACCGGTCTCCCCATCGATGTAGGCCATCCGTCCCTCATACTCGCTCTTCAGAGCTTCGCCAAAGCCGCAGATGGCGGGGATGCCCATGGTCCGGGCCAGGATGGCAGTGTGGCTATTGCTGGAGCCGCCCTGGGTAACAAAGCCCAGGATCTTGCTCTTGTCCATCTGCAAGGTCTCAGAGGGAGCCAGGTCGTCAGCGGCCAGGACAATGGGCTCATTGGAGTTGATGCCGCCCTCAGAAACACCCATCAGGTTGTTGATGATCCGGCGGCTCACATCCAGGATATCGGCGGACCGGGCCTGCATGTAAGCGTCCTCCATAGCGGCAAACATCTCAGCAAACTGGTTGCCCGCGGTCTGGACGGCGTACTCGGCACAGCAGGACTCGCTTTCCATGGTGTCCATGACACAGGCCACATAGTCCTCGTCCTCAACGAACATGGCGTGGGTCTCAAAGAGAACGGCGGACTCTTCTCCCGCTTCCTCCCGGCATTTGTCGGCCAGCTCCTCCAGCTGGGCGATGGACTGCTGCTGCGCCTCGGCAAACCGGGCCTTCTCCGCCTCCAGGTCCTCTACCTTCCGGTTGGTGACAGCCGTATTCTCTCGCTTATAGAAATACAGCTTGCCCTTGATCACACCGGCGGAAACGCCTTTTCCTTGAATCGTAATCATGACTTGCTCCCCTTTGTGCTTATTTGCTTATGCTTACAGATTGTCCTGGAAGAACTTCTCCATGGCGGCAATGGCCTCATCCTCGGCGGGGCCCTCAGCCTTGACGGTGACCTCATCGCCGTTCTTCACAGCCAGGCCCATGATCATCATCAGCTGGGTAGCCTTGATGGTCTTGGCACCCTTCGTGATGGTGATGGTGGTATCGGGGTAAGCCTTGGCAGCCTTGGCCAGCATACCGGCGGGACGGGCGTGGAGACCCAGAGGATCGTTAACGGTATAATTGAATTCTTTCATGGTGGAGACCTCTTTCTAAATTATAAGGATAATAATGATTATATTATATTTTCGAGAAAAAGCAAGCCTTATTTACTTTTTCTGCCCGTAATAGGCGTTGGGGCCATGCTTGCGCATATAGTGCTTGTCCTGGATCCGCTGGGGAGCGGGGGCAGCGCTGGGATCTACCTGCCGGGTCAGGATGGCCATCTTGGCCACTTCCTCCAGCACCACGGCGTGATAGACAGCCTGGGCAGGATCCTTGCCCCAGGTGAAGGGGCCGTGGCTATGGCAGATAACAGCGGGGACGGCGGTGGGGTCCAGTCCCCGGTCCTTGAATGTCTCGATAATGACGGTGCCGGTGCCCTTTTCATAGTCCTCATCCAGCTCAGCCTGAGTCAGGTGCCGGGCACAGGGAATGGCTCCGTAGAAATAGTCCGCATGGGTGGTGCCGTAGCAGGGAATGTCCCGGCCCGCCTGGGCCCAGGCCACGGCATAGGGGCTATGGGTATGGACGATACCCCCCACCTTCGGGAAGGCTTTGTAGAGCTCGATGTGGGTCTTGGTGTCGGAGCTGGGATTCAGGTCTCCTTCCACCACATTGCCCTCCAGGTCCAGAACCACCAGCATATCGGGGGTCAGTTCGTCATACTCCACGCCGCTGGGCTTGATCACGATCAGGCCCTTCTCCCGGTCAATGCCGGAGACGTTGCCCCAGGTATAGGTGACCAGATTCCGGCGGGGAAGCTCCATATTGGCCTCATAAACCTTTTGTTTCAGTTCTTCCAGCATGATTCAGTCCTCCTCAATGATGTACATGGCGACCTCGTCGATCTCCCGGTTGGTGCCCACAACCACGTCCTGGCCCTTGGCATTGACAAAGTGCATGGCGTTGGCGCAGCCGGTGTTGCGGTCGATATAGTCTACATGGTAGTCGCCGGTCTCGCCGTCCCAGGTAATGGCGATGGTGTCCTTGGTGCCCTTCCGCCAGCCTACGATCCAGGTGGGCTTACCAAGCAGCTGGCAGGCCCAGGTGGCGTGGATCATGTCGGTTTCCTTCTCCGGCTTGCCGAACTTCCACTGGGGCACGTAGTTGCCGTGGGCATCCAGGTGATAGATCACGAGAGAAGCGCCGTGGAAGGGGCTGATGGCACCCAGCTCCAGCTTGCCGTCCCCATCGAAATCCATAAGCACCGCGTCGGAGGTGGGCACGCTCAGAACCTGCTTGACGGTCCAGGGCTCACCGACGGCAGCAGGGGGGGCAAACACAAACACGCCCTCCTCGCAGCCCACAACGGCGGCATCATAGCCGTCAACCTTGATCTGGCTGTAGCCGTGGTTCTTCAGCATACCGATCTTGATGGGGGTCAGCTTCAGCTGATTGGCCTCGTTGTAGGGAGACAGATCCTCCGGCAGGATGGCCCCGTAGCAGGCGCCGGGCATACGCCAGTCGTCCTTGTACTCGTGGCCGGATTTCAGGCAGCAGACGATCAGGTAGTTGACGCCGTTCCGGTTGAGAATGCCAAACCGGTGGACAAAGGGAGCATCGCACAGTGTGCGGATGCTCCAGCCCTGGGCCTCCTTCTTGGCGATGACGATCTTGGCCTCCTTGGAGTCGTTGGGGGAATAGAACTTGTGGGTAGCCAGGAACATATCCTCGGTGCCGGGAACGGGGGTCATGGTCATGACGCCGCCGGGCTCGGTCCATACGGTATCCAGCATCTCCCCTTCTTCGTTGAAGAGGTAGCAGGGGTCATGCTTCTCCGCCGCCACCAGGAAGGCGGGCTGGCCCTCGTGGGTCAGGCGGCTCATAGCGTAGCACTTGTTGAGGTTTGAAATAACACGCTTTTGGACTTTCATGAAAAGAACCTCCAGGTCGATTTTCAGAATGTGCTCTTTTGAAACGAACATAAAGCAGAGGCTTTTTTCGCCACAAATCGAACACATCGAACATATACTTACCGGTTTGTCCGGTGATTACGCCTCATATTATAGCCTATACCATAGGAAATCGCAATAGGGTTTTTTGATTTTTTTCATTTTCCCTGTCAAATTTTACGGTCGGTTTTTGGTTAATTTGCTGATTTTTACATTCTGGTCATAATTGTACCGTCATTTTTGCGTTATACAATTATTGCATTTTACAGAAATTTTCCAATCATTGTATTGTAAAAAGTTCCGTTTTTCAATTCATCATTTTTTCGTGTCACATAAATAGAACATTCAAATACATAAATCGAACATATAATTTACTTGAATTTTTGATTGTTTTGATATATGATGGCGTCAGCGAACAGTGATATACGCTTACCCATTATACAGGAGGAACCGATATGAGCAAAGTTTCCGAAATGACCCGTGACAAGTGGATCCAGAATACCTTCCCCGAGTGGGGCACCTGGCTGGTGGAAGACATCGAGAATGAGGTCGTAGCCCCCGGCAATGTGGCCATGTGGTGGCTGGGCTGCACCGGCGTGTGGTTCAAGACCCCCGGCGGTGCCAACGTCTCCATCGACCTGTGGTGCGGCAACGGCAAGCGGACCCACGGCAACGGCAAGATGGCAGTTGGCCACCAGATGGCCAATATGTGCGGCGCCCGGGCCATGCAGCCCAACCTGCGCAACGTCCCCTTTGTCTTTGATCCCTTCGCCTTCAAGCAGGTAGACGCGGTGCTGGCCACCCACTACCATCAGGACCATATGTCCGCCGAGTGGGCTGCCCACGTTCTGCACAGCGGCATGACCACCACCGACGACAAGGGCAACGTGATCCCCGTCCCCTTCATCGGCCCCAAGAAGTCCGTTGAGACCTGGGTCAAGTGGGGCGTGCCCGAGGACCGCTGCATCACCGTCAAGCCCGGCGACACCATCAAGATCAAGGACCTGGAGATCGTTGCTCTGGATTCCTTCGACCGGACCTGCATCGTCACCACCGACTCCACCGGCCCCGACCGGGAAGAACTCACCGGCAAGTGCCCCACCGACATGGATGAGAAGGCCGTCAACTACCTGATCAAGACCCCCGGCGGCAACATCTACCACTCCGGCGACTCTCACTTCTCCATCTACTTTGCCAAGCACGGCAAGGATTACGACATCGATGTGGCCTTCGGCTCCTTCGGTGAGAACCCCATCGGCATGCAGGACAAGATGACCTCCGTGGATATTCTCCGGATGGCCGAGAACCTGCGCTGCAAGGTGGTGGTGCCCATCCACTGGGATGTTTGGACCAACTTCCAGGCCGACTGCGAAGAGATCAAGCTCCTCTACGACTTCAAGAAGGACCGCAACGAGTACAAGTTCCATCCCTTCTTCTGGCAGGTTGGCGGCAAGTACGTTTACCCCCAGGACAAGGACAAGATCTACTACCATCACCGCCGGGGCTTCGAGGACTGCTTCGAGGCACCCCAGAACATCCCCTACCGCTCCTGCCTGTAACACAAGGAGGAGACGGATATGGCAAGTGTTCTGCAGACCATCGTGGAGAAGAAGCACTACGCCTTTGTTGACAAGCTGGACAGCTGGCAGCAGGGCGTGGAGCTCAGCGCCAAGAGCCTGGTGGCCGACGGCAGCGTAGACGAGGACTACTACAAGCAGATCGTAGACTGCATCGAAAAATACGGCCCCTATGTGGTCTTCGACCACTACGTGGCCATGCCCCACTCCCAGGAGAACGCCAAAGGCGTTCACAAGACCGGTATCGGCTTCATGCGTGTGAAGGAGCCTGTCAGCTTCGGCAAGGACGAGGACGGCGAAGAGAAGCTCGCCAAGCTCTTCTTTACCCTGGCTGCCTGCAACCCCGACGAACACCTGAACAATATCCAACAGCTGGCCTCCCTCTTCTGCAACGAAGAGCTGCTGGACGCCCTCATGGCGGCAAACACGCCGGAGGACATTCTGGCGGCAGAGGCGGCCCACCCCATTGAAGAGATGTAACCACGGCACAAAAATTAAGCAAAAGGAGATCGTAACATGCAAGTATTAACATCGATTTGGGAATTCTTTGCAAACAACATTCTGAAAAACGCTCCCCACATGATCGGCTTCATTGTCCTGCTTGGCTACCTGCTGAAAGGCGAAAAGTGGTACACCACCCTGGGCGGCACCCTGAAGGCCATCATCGGCATGCTGATCCTGAACGTAGGCTCCGGCGGACTGGTTTCCAACTTCCGTCCCATCCTGGTAGGCCTGAAGGACCGCTTCAATCTGGACGCTACCGTTATCGACCCCTACTTCGGCCAGAATGCCGTTACCGACGGCGTTATGGAAGTCTTCGGCAAGGCCTTTGACTCCGTCATGATCCTGCTGCTGATCGCTTTCATCGTCAACATTCTGCTGGTCCGCTTCAACAAGTACACCAAGTGCCGCACCCTGTTCACCACCGGCCATGTGCAGGTGCAGCAGGCCTCCACTGCCTACTGGCTGATCATGTTCGCCATGCCCGCTCTGCTGAAGAACGATACCCTGATGCTGGTCGTCATGGCTGTGGTTCTGGGCGCTTACTGGGCCGTTGGCTCCAACCTGACCGTCAAGCCCATGCAGGAGCTGACCGACGGCGCCGGCTTCGCCATTGCCCATCAGCAGATGTTCGGCATCCGTCTGGGCTACTGGGCCGCTGACAAGTTCTTCGGCAAGGACGGCGGCAAGAAGAAGGACAAGGAAATCAAGAAGGTGGGCGAGATGGAGCTGCCCGGCTTCTTCCAGATCTTCAACGAGAACATGGTCTGCACCGCCATCCTGATGACCGTCTTCTTCGGCATCATCATGAGCATCATCGGCAAGGACTTCTTCATCGGCGCCGGTAACCTGAAGGAAACCGACAGCTTCCTGGTGTTCGTCTTCGACAAGTGCCTGAACTTCGCCGTTTACCTCGCCATCCTGCAGCTGGGCGTCCGTACCTTCGTCTCCGAGCTGACCGTTTCCTTCCAGGGCATCTCCGAGAAGCTGCTGCCCTCCTCCATCCCCGGTGTGGACTGCGCCGTGTGCTACGGATTCGGTGATGCCAATGCCGTGACCTTCGGCTTCCTGGCCGGTCTTGCCGGTCAGCTGGTAGCCATCGTGGCTCTGATCCTGATGAAGTCCCCTGTCCTCATCATCTGCGGCTTCGTTCCCGTGTTCTTCGACAACGCCACCATCGGCCTGGTTGCCAACGAAAAGGGCGGCCTGAAGGCTTGCCTGGTGATCCCCTTCATCTCCGGTCTCATTCAGGTGTTCGGTTCCGCCCTCATCGCCGGTTGGGTCGGCATGGCTGCCTACGGCGGCTACCTGGGCATGTTCGACTGGGCGACCGTGTGGCCCATCATGACCGTCCTGATGAAGTACCTGAGCTGGGCCGGTGTGATCATCTGCGTGGCTGCCCTGCTGGTTCTGCCCCAGATCGAGTACCTGAAGGACAAGAAGGGCTACTTCCTCATCACCGAGGACTACGAAGCCTACAAGGAGTACAAGCAGAGCAAGTAATGGCTTGACCTTTTCTCCCTCCTGCCCTATAATGATTCCAGCAACCCAAAAAGGGGGAGCTTCTCCCCCCTTTCCTACCAAAATTCACTGATAAGGAGATCATGCACAATGGCAAAACTTGACAATGCCAGCTTTATGGTCTGCTGCGCCAACGGCGCCGGTTCTTCTCTGATGATGAAGATGACCTTGGAGAAGGTCCTGAAGAAGCTGAACATCAAGCCCGGCAAGATCCATCACTGCGCTCTGTCCGAGGGCAAGTCCTCCGCGTCTCAGTTCAACGTGGTGTTCTGCGCCCGGAACTTCAAGGATATGTTTGCGGACGCCGAAAAGAAGGGCACCCATGTCCTGGGACTGAAGAACCTGCTGTCTGTCGCTGAGATGGAGCAGGCCATGAAAGATGCCGGTCTGGTAGACTGATCCACGCCGGTACCCAAGTACACAGCTGTGGGGAGCGGCCGGTCAGGCCGTTCCCCTTTCTTATTTTAGGAGGAAGCAATGATCAAAGCCGTCTTTTTTGACATCGACAATACCCTCTATTCGGAAACCGACGCCCATGCAGTCGCCTGGCTGGCCCTGACCCGGTACGTATGGGACCACTTCGCCATTGACGCCGAAACCTGGCAGGGATACTACAGCCGGGAAATGGCACAGATGAAGGATCTGCTGGGCCCTCAGGCAGCCATTCACAACCGGATGATCCGCTTCCAGCGCATCCTGGAGAAGCTCCACCTTCCCCTCTCCCATGCCAAAATCATGAACGATCTCTATTGGAATGCCCTCCTGGAGGCCGCCCGGCCGGAGCCCCATATTGAGGATTGCCTGGCGGACCTAAAAGAGCGGGGCTACCTTCTCGGCATCGGCACCAACATGACTCTGGACTGGCAAATGGCAAAGCTCCAGAAGCTGGAGCTCACCGACTACTTCTCCCTCATTCTGTCCAGCGAGGAAGCAGGCTGCGAAAAGCCGGACCCCAGGTTTTTCCGCCTCTGCGCCCATAAGGCCGGGGTAGAAACCAATGAATGCCTGTTTGTCGGTGACTCTCTGAAGGGAGACATTCTGGGGGCGGAGGCTGCCGGTATGCGGGCCCTGTGGTATGCGCCGAAGGAAGGGGATTTGTCCGCACATGCCGGATTCACCCGCTATTCCCAGTTGCAAAATCTGATTTCCGTGGTATAATGAAATCGATTTTTTCAACGATCAAACTGTGAGGTAGCCTATGAAAAGACCCCGTTCTTCTGTGGACGAACGCCGGCTGGAAATACTAAAGAAGATCCAGGCTCAGGATGAAATCAAGGTGGAGCAGCTGGCCGAGGAATTCGGCCTGTCTCTGATGACTGTCCGGCGGGATCTGCAATTTCTGGAGAGCCGCCAGCTCATCACCCGCTTCTACGGCGGCGCTACCGCCAAGCTCACCTCCCGCCCCCTGACGGAGGCGGAGGAGATCCAGATGTACCGCCAGCGCATTGCCCAGTTCGCCACCCGGTTCATCAGCTCCGGGGATACCCTTTTTATCAACGGCAGCAAAACCGCCCTGGACGCGCTGAACTATCTGCAGGTGTCTGGGGTCCATGTGATCACCAACAACGGCGCCGCCATTGGCATGAAGTATCCTCCCGGCGTCACCGTCACCCTCACCGGCGGCGAGCCCCGGGACCATGTGATGGTCGGGGACTATGTGATGCGAAACCTCCTGAACATGACCGCCAACAAGACCTTCATCGGCTGCGCCGCCATCACCGCCCAGGGAGAATTCTGCTACAATATCCCTATGGAGATCGGCATCAACGAGGCCATGATCAGCCGGACCACCCAGGGCCTCTACATCCTGGCGGACCACACCAAGCTTCAAAAAACCGCCTCCACGGAAAACCGCTACGGCAGCTGCATCTATGAAGGCCACTGGACCCTGATCACCGATGAAAAGGCGGACCCGGAGATCGTAGCCGAGCTCCGGGCCAAGGGAAAGCATGTATACGTGGTAGGCATCGACGATATCATTACCTGAGGAGAACCCTATGGACCGTAAAATTCTCTTTCTCGACCTGGACGGCACCCTGCTGAACAGCAGCCGGGAGGTCTCCCCCGGCAACCGGGCCGCCCTGGAGCAGGCCCTGAGCCTGGGGCACAAGGTGGTCATCAACACCGGCCGCCCCCTGCACAGCGCCATCATTCAGAATGACCGGCTGGGCTTCCACCAGGATGGCTGCTACGTGGTCAGCTTCAACGGCGGCATGATCTACGACGCTTACCGGGAGAAGCTCGTTTACAGCCACTGTCTGCCCCTGGACACAGCGAAAGCCATCCTGGCCCTGTGCAACCACAGAAACATCCACGTCCAGACCTACGACCGGGAGGACGTGCTGGTGGAGCCCCGGTGGGACGACGGCCTGCTCCGGAAATACTGCGGCAGGATCCTGATGCACTACCGGGTGCTGCCCTCCTTCGAAACAGGGCTCCAGCAGGACCCTCCCAAGGTTTTAGCAGTCTCCGAGGAGGATCGCCCAGCCCTGGAGCGATTGCGGCAGGAGCTTCTTCAGCGCTTCGAAGACGTAGACTGCTTCTTCTCCTCCAAGCAGCTATTGGAGATCGTCCCCAAGGGGGTCCATAAGGGCTCCGCCCTGGAGCGGCTCTGCCGCCTGCTGGATATCCCCGCAGCAAACTCCGTAGCCGCCGGAGACGAGGAAAACGACATCACCATGCTCCGTGCCGCCGGTGTGGGCTGCGCCATGCGCAACGCCGTGGAGGCCGTCAAGGAGGCCGCGGATTACGTGACCGTACATAATAACGATGAAGACGGCATTGCCGAGATCGTGGAGAAGTTTTTATTATAAGGCGAAAACGGCCGCATCCAACAGTGGGTGCGGCCGCTTTGTATCCTTACGCCACGCAGTAGGCGCTCTTTACCATTTCCCACAGGGAAAGCTTATCCGGGTAGAACTCGTAATATTCTTCTCCCTTGCGCAGGGTACCCTCGGCGTAGCGGATGGGGGCGATCTCCGCCTGGTCCAGGCTGGTGACCAGGTCCTGGAGCTGCTGGGCGGTGAGATCGGACTGGAGATAGTCCGAGAGCTTGCCTACCAGCTTCATCATAAAGTCGGAGTCGGAGTTGAAGGCTGCCCGGGCCTGCTTCTGGAAGCTGTCCAGGTATTGCCGCTGCCGGGCCATACGGGCCAGGTTGGTGTCGTCCTCCATGCTCTTTCTCGCCCGGACGAAGCTTTCCGCCTGGGTGCCGTTCAGGGTCAGGGTCCTGCCCTGGACAAAAGCCGGGTCGATGGCCGTCATGTCCTCCTCAATGGTGACGGGGACCCCTCCCACCAGGTCGTTGAGGACTCCGATGGCAGACATAGGGATCTGGATATAGTGGTCGATGGGGGCATCGAACAGCAGGGTCCGGACGGCATCCATGGTGTTTTTGCAGCTCTTCATGCCGCCGTCGCCGTAGTTATAGGCCAGGCACAGCTGCTTGTATTCCGTGCCGCCGTAGTTCCCCAGCACATCCAGCCAGGGCACATCCGTCATGGTGTCCCGGTTTAGCTGGAGGATCTGGGCGGTGCCCGCCTGGGTGTCCATGACCACCAGGGTGAGGAAGTCCGCCTGATGGTAGTTGTAGAAGGCCTTGACCCCATCGGTCTGCTCCTGATACCCTTCTGTGCTGTCGGTGCCGATGAGCAGCACCGTCTGGAGATGGGCCCGCATGGGATACTCCTCTCCGTTGTAGAGGAGGCTCTCCGGCTCCACCGCGGCATTCTGGGCCAGGCCCGCGTTCTCGATGGGGCTTTCCTCTTCTCTTTTGGTCACATGGAGGGCTCCCACCAGCAGGCAGACCAGCATGAACACACACACAAGCAGCAATCCGATTTTTTTCATAAGGTACCTCCGGGGAACAGCAGGCCTGCGGCGTTCTGCTCCAATATACTGAATTCTGTCTCGGTCCGGTAGACTCTCATGAGCCGCCGCACAGGTCCCAGATTGGGGGGGCGGCTGATCAGATTGTGGCAATCGGAGCCGATCAGATGAATTTTTCCGTTTTTCAGGTTCCGAATGGCAGCTTTCACCGTCTTCGGCTTCAAAAAGTAGTTGGCATTGACCTGGACCAGCATCTCCCGCTCCAGGACCCGGTCGATCAGGGTCTCATCGTGGAGATGCTCCATAAACCGGTTCACATGGGCGATCACCGGGCGGCAGCCCAGGTTCTCCCCCAGCTGGGCGATCTCGTCCAGCATGGAGTCGCTCCAGGGCATCATGGGCGGCTCCACCAGAATGGAGCTCCGGCAGCCGACAGTGAGCATACCAATGTCCTCCGCCTCGGCAATACCGGGGAAATACAGGACCTCCGCCCCAAGGACAATGACGGGGTAGGCCTCCGCCCGGGTGGCCATGGCATCTCTCAGCCGGAAAAAGGCCTGGTTCCGGCGGTCTACAAAGTGCTTGGGGTCCTCCTCGTCGGCGTAAAAGTGGCAGGTGGACACCATCACATCTACCCCCTGGCAGAAGCTCTGGTGCAGCATCTCCAGGCTCTCCTCCATGCTTTGAGAGCCGTCATCCATCTGCGGGAGAATATGACTGTGATAGTCGATCATAGGGATCCTCCTGAGGGTTGGTTTCTGACATTCTCTTCAAACAAGCAAACCGGCCCGAAGGCCGGTCCGCTTTGCTCGCTTACTTGGTGAAGATAGCCATAGGCGCTTCCACAACACCCTCGATGGTAACGGTGCCGTCACCATTGACAGTGCTCTTCAGCTCGACCCACTTGCTGTCCACAAACTGCTTAACGACGACTTCGGTCACGCCTTCCAGCTTGATGGTAATGGTAACAGGGGCCACTTTCTTCGTGGCATCATCCTGAGCATAAACTCTCACATAGAAGAAGTACTGGGCCTTCATGCCGGCGGGAGCCGCATCAGCCAGGGCAGCCTGAGCAGCCGCAAGAGCGGTCTTCTCCTCCTCCGTCAGCTTGATATCATCGGAGGCCACAGGGTCAACGACGATCACAGTACCATCCTCGGCAGTAACCTGAGGGGTGGTGACTTCGGGCAGAGGAGCAGTGGTGGTCGTGCTGGTGGTGGGAGCCGTGGGGCTTGCGGTGCCGACAGCAGCGGCAGGAACAGCCAGACCCATGGTCAGGACCAGAGCGAGCGCCAAAACAAATGCCTTTTTCATGAACATTTTCCTCCTTTCTTACAGATTCGTATAGCACCGCCCAGAGGGCGGAGAATACGCTTATTTGCCGTACTGATAGCGGTCGTAGCGGTAGTCGTATTTCTTGCCGTACTGGTACCGCTTTCCGGCGCCCTCAACGCAGCCGTTGAGCACAAAGCCCAGAATATTGGCCTTGGCGTAGCGCAGCTGCTCCAGGCAGTCGTCCAGCACGTAGCGGGGGCAGTGATTCTCCCGGATGACCAGCAGCAGCCCATCGGTACACTTGCTGACCATAACGGCATCGATGACGGGGCCCACAGGAGGCAGATCCAGGATCACGTAGTCGTAGGCAGAGGCCACCACCTCAATGAGCTTCTGGAACCGGTTGGAGTTCAAAAGCTCGGAAGGATGGTCCGCGATCTCGCCTCCGGGGATGATGGCGAAGGAGGTGGTATCCGCAGAGCTCTTATAGGACACGGCTGCCTTGTTTAGATTCTCCTTGCCCAGCAGTACATCGCTGAGGCCGGGGGTCAGGCTGGCTCCCACATTGGCGTGGATGGCGGGGCGGCGCATATCGCAGTCGATGAGCATGACGGTGCTGCCCAGCTCCGCCAGAGAATAGGCCAGGTTCAGGGCGGTGGTGGACTTACCTTCGGAGGCCTGGGCACTGGTGACGCCGATGACGTAGCCCTGCTTCTCCTTCTTCTTTTTGTCGGAGAGAGCGATGAGGGTGTTGGCCCGGAGCTTCTTGAAGGCCTCCCGGCCGGAGTAGGGCAGGTATTCGCAGATCTTGGCGGTGCGGCGGGCATCCTGCTGGGCACCGTTGACGGCGGGGCCGGTTTTGGCAATGCGCTCAGGCTCCACTTCCACAGAAGCGGAATCAGGCTTTTTTACTTCTGGCATGCTTCACACCCTCCTTCTTCTTTTTGCTGTCTGCGTCACTGCTGTAGTAGTAATTGGAATAGTAGCCGTTTTTCTTGTCGGAAACCCGCATATCGGGGATCATGGCCAGAACCATCATATCCGGATAGGCGGCACGCAGATCATCTGCGGACTGGATCATCATCTTGGACTTGTCGTTCAGCAGGAACTGGACCACCACCCAGGCCGCCGCCAGGAAGCCGCCGGCCAGAATGCCCATGGCAGTGTTCTTCACCATGCTGGGGCTGGAACGGTGGGAGGGAATGATGGCATAGTCCACGATACGGACAGAACTGCCGTCCACAATTTCAGAGATACGGTCCGGCAGGATCTTGGCAATGGTGTTGGCAATCAGCTCCGCCTCGGCGGGGTTGGTGCTGGTGACGGTGACCTCGAAGGCACCGGTGGAGTTGATGCCCTTGGCGCTGACCATTTTGCCCAGTTCCTCAGGAGTGTAGGTCAGGTCCGCCTGCTTGATCACGTCCTCCATGGTGGTCCGGGATTCCAGGATGTAGATATACACGGAAACCAGGCTGCTGGAGGCAGACAGCTCTGAGGTGGAGATCGAGAAGCTGGTGGAGCCCAGGCTAAAGGAGCTGTTGTTGACGTACAGCGCAGCGGTGGCCTGGTACTTGGGCTCGATCACAAAGGCTGTGACGCCGAAGGCTGCGGAGCCGAAGAGCACAGCAACCAAGGCGATGGCCAGAATGTTCTTCCAGATGGCCCTTGCCAGCTCCAGCAGGTCTATGGTATCTTCTTCCATATTGTTCATAGCGTTCCTCTCTTCTATTGTTACATGGCGTTCAGAATGTTCTCAAAGTACTGGGGATTATTCTTCAGGATGTCCTGGGTGGTCTTGTCCAGACCCAGCTCCTGACGGACCTCGTCGAAATAGCCCAGGGAGCTCATGCGGTCGTAAACCAGCTTGCCGATGAGCCTATAGGCGCTGCCGTTCAGGTCCGCGCCGGTAACGCTGTTGCTGCGGAAGCTGATGGGCACCATTGACTGCTGAATGACCACCTTGTCCTCCTTGGTGACGGAGAACTTGGCATCGGTCATGCCGTCGGCCAGCAGATACTTGCGGATGTTCACATAGTGGCTGCCGAAGGCTTGCATCATGGCGGAGTCGATGGCTTCCATGGTCGTCACATTGGCCGATGTCCAGCTGCCCCGGACGGTGCAGGGTCCCAGCACCAGATACCGGTCCGGGTTCCTGGCCTGACGGGACAGAAGCTCCTTGGTATCGGACACCAGCTTGGCGGGATCGTCCACGCCGTCGTAGGTGCCCAGCCAGACGATATGGATGTAGTCCTTATAAGCATCGGTGCAGGCGGGGATGATCTGGGTGCCCTTCTCCACAGTGACCGGATCTCCGGCAGTGCTGCGGGTGAAATAGTAGGACTGGCCCCAGCTCTGGGTGTTGGTCTCCAGGGTGATGGTGCCCTCCACGCCGCCAATGGTCACGGGATTGAAGCCCACATTTCCGGCGGTCAGGGGCTTGACCTCCTTGTTGTCCTCTGAACGGAACTGGATGGCCACGCTCTCCGTATCCGCCGGGATCTCCATGTCCGCGGACAGCACATAGGGCTCCACGCCGCTGCGGCCCAGGATGGTCTCGCTGGTCTCCTTGCCGGAGCCCATGTTCACCACCGGGATAGAGACGGTATACTGGCTCCAGTCCACCCGGGAGTAGCCCTCCGCATTGTCCAGGGTAGAGGCCAGGTCGTAGATGTCGCACATATAGGTATTGATGTACTTTTGCAGGGTGCCGGGGTAGGAAACGCTGCCGGAGGATCCGGCGGTGAGGCTGTCGCCCCAGCAGACGATGCCGGGCAGGTATTCCTGCAGGGCGGCCAGATCCGCGTCGTAGGCCACCTGGACACTGTCCAGACTGTCCTTACGGACGTTGTTCAGCTCCTGCCGCTGAGAGTCACTTTCGGCTTTCAGCAGCTCGTCCTCGGCGTTGATCCGCTTTTTCACCGCGAACATGGTGATCAGCAGGGCCGCCGCCACCACCACCAGCACCGCGAAGATGATGATGTTGCGGACCAGATTTTTGTGTTCTTCATTTTCCCACATAGTGTCAACTCTCCAATGTTCTTTTTGCGTATTTCGCATAAGATATGATACTATACATTTTTTTGCATTATATCACAGGGGCCTGTATTTTACAATAGGAAAGCGCATTTTTAGTAAAGAAGTATACTAGCTACTTTTCTGTTATTGTCAAAGATGTGCTATCCGTCCAAAACACCCGTTGCATTTTCCATAAAAAGCGCTGCCCCCAGGAGGTCATGTCCGGGGGCAGCCGAAATTCACTTGCTCAGGCTCTTTTGCAGCAGCATCAGGTCCACCAGGTCGATGGTGCCGTCGCCGTTCATATCGGCGTTGCCGGTCTCGATGGCCACCTTGGCCCCGGCAAGATATCGGCGCAGCCGCTTCTCATCTGCCGCCGTGACCCGGTCATCACCGTTCACGTCCCCCAGAAGGCCGGAACTCACCGTTACGCCGCCGGAGACGCAGACGGGCTTCAGAAGTTTCGCCTCTTCGTCCACACCGGTGATGTCCGTCAGGGTCACGGTGGTGTCCCCCAGAGGGGCGGTATCACTGACCCGGAAGACCAGGGTCAGGATCTCTCCCTCCGTCTCCGTGGCATCGCTTTGCAGCCACAGGGCCTTCTCCCCTTCTCCAAGGCCCAGGCTCCAGTCGGAGGCGGTGAGCTGGGAATCCAGGCAGTCGTAATCTTCCAGCGTCAGGCGGGTATGGTCATAGTCAATGGTAAAGTTCAGGCCGCAGAGCCCCGGATTGCCGCTGAGGGATAGGGTGAGCTTCACCTGCTGCCCCGGCTGGGCGGTGGCCTGGCCTACAGTAAGGGCCAACTGCGCCGGGATCTTTGGGTCAGCCTCCTCCGCCGCCTCGGTAGACTCGGTGGTTTCTGTCATTTCCGTTGTCTCGGTGGCTTCCGTTGCTTCGGTAGCCTCTGTTGCCTCGGTAGCTTCCGTTGCCTCGGTGGCTTTCGCTGCTTCGGTCGCTTCCGTGGCCTCTGCGGCTTCCGTTGCTTCGGTAGCTTCCGTTTCTTCCGCTGCCTCAGTGGTCTGCGCCGCCTCGGCCACTTCTGTGGTCTGCGCCGTCTCTTCGGCAGGGGCAATGATCTCCACATCCTCAGGGAAAGCCCCCTGGGCAGTTTTTTCCAGGGAAGCCGGGACCGTTACCTTGGTCAGCTTCCGGCAGAGGGCGAAGGCCTGGGCATCCACCTCTGTAATACCCTCCCCCAGCTCCAGCGTCACGATGTCTCCCCGCAGAGCGTCCCAGGGGTAGGCCTCCAGGGCCCCCAGGTCCAGGGCGCCCTTGCCGGTAACGGTCATGGCTCCGTCCCGCAATGTCCACTCCATTCCGTCCAGCTGACCGCTGGAGGAGGCCAGCTTGTGGTAGTCCACCTGCCGGAATGTGCCGCCGTTGTCCTTTATGTAGTCCTCAGAGGCGGAATTTTTGTGGCCCCTCAGGATGATCGTAGGCTCAAAGGCCCGGTCCCCAATGCGGCCCACAGTGCCGGGCACCACAATGGAGGTCAGCTTGGTACAGCCGGAAAAGGCTTTCTCCCCAATGCCGATGAGCTGCTGGGGCAGGGTCACCCAGCACAGGCTCCCACAGTCCCGAAAGGCCTCGTTGCCAATGTATTGCAGACTCTTGGACAGGGTCACGGAGGTCAGGTTGGCACAGCCGGCAAAAGCCCCGTCCTGAATGGCCGTAATGCCCTCGTCCAGCCGGAGGGCCTGGATCTCTCCCAGCCGGTCCGCCCAGGGGATCTTTTGGAAGGCCATATCACCGGATCCGGTAATGGCCAGAGTCCCCCCATCCAGGGACCAAGAGACTGGCTCCTCTGCCCCAGCCCCCAGAGGGGCCAGGCAGGCGGCCAGACAGATACCTATTATAACAGAAAGGATCCTCTTCATCTTTCTCCTCCCGATTCGGTCTTGGGGCGATGTGGGCATCGCCCCCCAGGCGAACTTATTCTTCTTCGCTTTCGGTGGTGGATTCGTCTTCCCGGGCCTCACCAGTCTGCTCCGCCTTGGCCTCGTCCTTGCCCTCGGCGTTCACGTAGGTCATGAGCTCTTCGCCGGTGATGGTCTCTTTCAGCAGCAGATACTCGGAGATCTCATCCAGCAGTCCCCGATGCTCTGCCAGGGTCTTAGTGGCATCGGCAAAGGCCTCCTCCAGCAGCTTTTTGACCTCCATGTCCACCTTGCTGGCGGTCTCCTGGGAGCAGTCCATATAGGGCGTGCCGTCCAGGTAGCTGTTCTGGGTGGTGGCGGTGGTCATGAGGCCCAGCTCCTTGGTCATGCCGTACTGGCTGACCATACTCCGGGCCAGCTGGGTGGCCCGCTGGAGGTCGTTGGCGGCACCGGTGGTCTGCACGCCGAAGACCAGCTGCTCGGCGGCCCGTCCGCCCACCAGGGAGCGCAGCTCCACTTCCAGCTCCTGCCGGGTGGAGAGGAACTTCTCCTCCTCCGGCAGATACATGGTGTAGCCCAGAGCGCCGGAGGTATGGGGCACGATGGTGATCTTCGACACGGGCTGGGCATGCTTCTCCAGCGCCGATACCAGGGCGTGGCCCACCTCGTGATAGGCCACCAGCCGCTTCTCCATCTCGGTGAGGACGGTGTTCTTCTTTTCCGTACCGGCAATGACCGTCTCAAAGGACACCAGCAGGTCCTCTTGATTCACGGCCTTCCGGCCCATGCGGACCGCCCGAAGGGCAGCCTCGTTCACCAGGTTGGCCAGGTCCGCGCCCACGGCACCGGCAGTGGCCTGAGCGATCTTCTTCAGGTCCACGTCCTCGGCCAGCTTGATTTTCCGGGTGTGGACCTTCAGGGTGTCCAGACGGCCCTGGAAATTGGGATTGTCTACAATGATCCTTCTGTCGAACCGGCCGGGCCGCAGCAGGGCCTTGTCCAGAATTTCCGGACGGTTGGTAGCTGCCAGGCACACAATGCCCTTGGAGGGCTCAAAGCCGTCGATTTCGCTTAACAGCTGATTCAGGGTCTGCTCCTGCTCGGAGTTGTTTCCGTAGCGGTTGTCCCGGGAGCGGCCCACGGCATCGATCTCGTCAATAAAGATGATGCAGGGGGCCACCTTGGCAGCCTGCTGGAACAGGTCCCTTACACGGCTGGCACCCATGCCCACGAACATCTCCACAAAGTCGGAGCCGGACATGGAGAAGAATGGCACCCCCGCTTCCCCGGCCACGGCCTTTGCAAGCAGCGTCTTGCCGGTGCCGGGAGAGCCCACAAGAAGGGCACCCTTGGGGAGCTTGGCGCCGATATCGGTATAGCGCTGGGGATTGTGGAGGAAGTCGATGATCTCCTTCAGGGATTCCTTGGCCTCGTCCTGTCCGGCCACATCCTTAAAGGTAACGCCGGTCTGCTTCTCCATATACATCTTGGCCTTGCTCTTGCCGAAGCCGCCCATCATGCCGTCGCCGCCCATTCGCTTGGTCAGGTTCCGCATGAACATGAAGAGAATGGCAAAGGTAATGCCGTAGTAGAGCACCATCAGGATGACGGAGTTGTCCTCCTGGATCTTCTTGTCCACGGTGACTCCCCGGTCCGCCAGCTCCTGAGAGATGGTCAGCCAGTCTCCGGCGGGCATACCGGTGTAGCAGGCCCGCTGCTCGGAGGCAGGCTTGGCCGCCTCATCCTTGGTCAGGTAATACACCCGGTCCCCCCGGTACTGGACCTCTGCCAGCTGGTCATTTTCCATAGCCGCGCAAAAATCCGAGAATTTCGTCTCGGTGTACTGGCTGTTGGATACCATATTATAGATCCAACCGAACAACAGCACCAGAGCCAGAGCAATGACCAGCGGCGTCCAGAAATTGTTCTTTGGCCGGTCCGGTCCTCCGGGCTTCTTTTCATTGGGTCCGTCATTTTGTCCTAAATTCATTTATCTATGCCTCCTCAGGCTTTCTTACCGGGTATCATATCACATTTTTGCACCTGACGCAATGAATGATTCGGTTTTTCGGGGTAAATTTTCTGTGAATCCCTCACCTTTCCCTTGGGGAAGGTGTCGCCGCGGCGACGGATGAGGGGCGGAACCAGGTCAATTCCGTATACCGCCCCACACCCGTCAGGGCTTCGCCCTGCCACCCTCTCCCAAGAGAG
>OLHG01000209.1_pt1 | contig 41602 bp, 66 predicted proteins | sample 1605971 | NCBI WGS metagenome assembly OLHG01 (sample SAMN03283289) | human gut metagenome | biome: human-associated habitat; material: feces | host: Homo sapiens | place: Peru | collected 2012 | reverse complement strand
GGTTTGCAGATAGTTGCAGGGACATACATCTGATACCGGAAGTCGTTGTTCGCACCCGTTGTAATGAAGCCACCCGGATAGGCGATCTTTTCATCGTTCCAATACTCAATCAACAGATATTTGCTACTCGTTTCTATGCCGGGTATAACGCAAAAAGGAGTCGAAATATATACTTCATCACCGATTGAAAAACGTGCTCTATACGTCCCCTGCGGCAAAGCCTCCCTAAACGAGTTCTTGCCGGGTGACACGTACAATACACCTCCATGTTCGGGCATAACATCGAAGCTAACATATACACCCGTTTTTGTCGGATCTCCCGTTTCCTCGTTAACCGCTTCTACTTCGATCGTGTCGGGATCAAAGACTGGTATGTTCAACTCTGTAAACTGGAAAGGAGTTAGCGTGTTTGCGCTTGCAGGAATAGCGTAGTTCTTCCCGAAAGCGTACCATTTTTCATATGTGGCTTTAGATTCTTTCTTTCTAAATGCCAAAGGACTAAAGTTGTTATGTACTTCCATTTTGATTAAAAAATTGATTATAGGCACAAAGATAGCAATTTAAAAGAAAACACCCCCTATCATAAGGGGGTGTAAGATAAAGATACGGTTATTTGCCGGGTGGTTAAGTCCTCAGTCATAGTTATCGGTTTCCCGTTGCCGACATCCGTTGTTATCAGTTGTACGGGGTTTGGCGTGGTGTCGTATGTGAATGATAAATCTTGCGTCATACTCCTTTTTATTCCTCTCACCCTTACCGTCTGATCGCCTCCTTGCTCTATCTCTGAGGCTGGCATATCGTACATGTAGTATTTAACGAGGTGAAGGAACGACATGTAGCCATTTTGGGGGTTTACGGTATACTTCTTATTGTTCTTGTCTACCAAATTGAACGTAACAAACGGAAGTTTCCATTTCCCACTCACCTGTATAGCTCCCAACAGAGCAAAACCATCCTGCGAAAAGTCACCCGGGGACAATAGCATATAATCTACATCGGACGAAAAGTTAGACACCCTTATTTCTTCTTTCTTCCCTTCTTGCACGTAGTTTGATTTAACATCAATCGGAAAGCCTGCAAACGTATTAGTGGTATCGTCCATCCAAGAAAATTCAAAGCGTGAAGGCAGATCGGTTTTATCATATTTGACCGTGTTAGTTTTCCATGTCATTAGCTGACCCGATTTAGCATACCTTAGATTTGTTAAGTCTATGCCGACCGTTCCACTACCGGTATAACTTCCGCCATTCATGAAATAGGAAATATGTTCTATCCGGAACTTATCGCCATCTATAAACCAATATAATTTCATCGTGTCACGCAACATCTTCATTATATCGCTGAGGGTAGTTTCCGCCTTCTTTGCCGGACGGTCATACTCACCCTTTAGGATGTTGCTTTTTTGCGTGATGAATACCTTAAAAGGTGCTCCGGAAATAGGGTTATTGGCAGCATACAAGAACTTACTGTATTCCTCCGTTGCTTCGTGTGTTAACGTTGGGTCAATTTGCTTAATAAGTGCTCTAATAGCGTCCTGTATGGCAAACGAGTCCTTTAAAATATACTCCTTTCTTGCTCGTTCTTCCAATGGTGAATAAGCTAAATCGAACTCGAACCAAATCGACATATTACCCCATCGTGAACGGCAGACCGGATACAGCTTTCCTGTGCCAACAACGGCAGGAAGGAAATCATCGGTAAAATACTTGCCTTCATCGTTTACTCCGTACTCCGTTGGCTCGCTCTGAACCTTCGTAGACGTATAAAAGTAGTTACCCTTTAATGGTGCGGCATACATGTAGTTACTATTAGTAGGGTAAACGTCCTCAGATGATAGTTTCCCGGTTGCCTTCCCGTCTAATTCCGGAAGGTTAAGCAACATTCTTTGGAATAGCTTCTGCAAAAGAACAGTGTTTCCGCCAAACTTTTGAGGAAGTGTCGGATCATCTACTATTCTTGTGAATGTTATTTCAGAAACGTCTATGTAGTAGTAGTTCTTATCGCTCCAAGTAATCCTATCGGATCGGTACAATATAGTACCTTCCTTATTCTCCAAGTGAAGGAAACCAATGTTTAAACCTTCGCTTAGAGTCCATTTTATTGAGAAATTGCCATCCAATTTAGTGTACGTTCCATTCGTTCCGTAGTACTTCCCGTTAAAGAACTGATAAGGTACTGCATTTACCTCTATTTCGTTGTATGCAGCGAAGAAGGCAAAGAAATTCTTATCCGTTAGCTCCTTGTTATCCGTTACAACGTTGAAAACCTCAGTTTCGTAGTGAGTTCCTGCAAGGTAGTTCGATATTGTAGATGCACCTGCAATATAAACTTGAACAATCGGACGCTTTGAGACTCCTATTTGAGACAATGCAGGCGCAAGCTTAATAAGATCGTATTTGTTCTCAATACCCTTCATTATGTCGGTGTATTCATCCCGTGGGCTTATCTTCACTTTGCACGTCCGGTTATCGCTGTCTATCTCACAATCTGTCTTACTGAAATAGCCCTCAAATATAACTTGATACTGCGTTGATAGCTGCCCTTTATCCTTTTGCTCTATTTGCAAGTACAAAATATCCTCGATACTCGCATTTTTAACGAGAAGGTAGTCCGCACCGATCAGCGTTAAACTGCCCTCTATTGACTCTCTGAAAAATTCCTGTTGATTCTCTTTGCCAAACTTCCGTTTTAGCTCTGAGTAGTGGGGATGTATTTCTACACCCCCCAATTTAAACCGCAAATCTTTAACGTTCATCTTCTTTGTATGTTTTAAACATGAAATATAGCAACTCCAAAACGGCTACACTAAAAATAATAACAACAAAAGAATGTCCTACATCTGAAACTATTTCTTTCGGTGATAAGCCGTTCCAAATATCAAAACTGTTATGATCGTATACAAGTCCCAAATATGAACATAACAACCCACATAACACAAAAAACAAAATTCTAATAATTGCCTTCATTATGATTTAATTATTCGTTTAATATTTCCCCTTACTTCGATTATCGTTCCGTCCGATCCGGTAATGTACTTAACACGACCCTGCTCTTTGATTGACTTTAAATCTTTCTCGACCTTAGACAAGTCAACCGTTGAACCTTGCATTATATTCGTTACTTCATCACTACCGGAATATGCGTTTAAGTATTTCTGTTCAAAAGTACCCTTATTTAGCGAATTAATCAAGTCCGGAACGAGTTTCTTATACTTCTGAGATGAACGTTTGTTCACCACTGCGAAGTATTCGCCACGCTCTACCCGTCTACGCTTACCGTCCTTAGTCGTACCTAAATCTACATCGTTTCCGGATGCGTGCGAACCTCCGTAATCAATCATTTCTACCGTACCGTCCCCGTATTCCTCCGTGTCCTGCGAGGCTTTAGATAGCTGAGAGGCTTTTATCTTAGCAAAAGCGAATGATCCCCACATCAACGCAATAGCCGGGATCGCTGCCAAGCCTAAATCTTTCCATAGGTTAGCGGTTGCGGTTACCAAAGAACTTGCCTGCATAAGTGTGTCTATGCGTTCTTGCTGCTTCTGCGCCTTCTTCTTATCCCTCAGTGCCTTTTCTTGCTGCTTGCGTGCAAAATCAAGCTCTTTTTGTGCGGTTGCTACATTGTTGGCGTATCCGTTCGCCCTTGCTTGTATCTCAGCGTCCAAAACCTTTTGTCGGGCTGATACTTCTTTCTCTGCCGCCTGTACTGCCACTTCTGCCGCCTCTACCCTTGCCTGCGCAACACTCTTTAGGTTCTCTATGGCGAACTCCGAAGCCTCTAAAATAGAGTCTTTGAACTGCTCCGCACGCTCTGCGCCCGACTTTCCATCTTTTGCGCTAAATGCGTCACCGAAAACGAGATCAAACAGATTGCCAAACACACCCTGTTTGCTATCCCATCCGGAAGTATCACGCTTAATTGCGTTATCTATCCCTTTGATGGTATCCTCAACCGTCTTTACGTTGTATCCCGTGATTTGCTCTCCGTACTGCTTAGTTAACTCTAATATCTGTTCCCACTTTTCACGCTCCAACTTTAACCGGAAACGTTCCTGCTCTTTCTCCGAACGCTGCACAATGTCGAAAGCGGCAGTTTCCGCCTGCTGCTGTTGGCTGAGGTGGAACACAGAGCGTTCAATAATACGCTTATCTTGGTTCTCCGTGAAGTCCTTTGTTAATTGTGCTTTGGAAAGCTGATACGCACGCTCTAACAGCAATAACCGTTCGTTCTTCCGGCTCTCTGTATCGGTTGACTGCTTGATACGCAATTCGTCCTGTTTACGCTCGTTTTCGAGTAGCTGCGTTTGAATGATAAGTTCCTCACCCGTCCCACGTCTAACAGCGTTCAAACGTTCGCTAAGCAAGTCATGTGTTTTCTGCAAATCATCAATAGCCCACCTTTCACGCATCTTCTCCAAATCTCTACGCAATTTTGCCTCGATATTGTAGACGGTATCAGCATACAACTGCGTAGCTCTTTGTTGTTCGGTAGTTTTCTTCTTTAGCTCGCTCAACTCCTTTCTTGCTGCCTCTCTTATCTCGTTTTCTTCCTTTACTCTCGCATCAATAATAAGGGCTATACGGCTTTCTTCATACTTCTTTGTTAAGTCGTACTTTTCTTTCTGTTCTTTAGTATCTCCCTTTCCTCCGGTTAGCGAATCTACGTTAACAAGTTTAGTTAGATTCTCCATTGATTTAGATAGAACCGTCTGCCTTCTTGCAAGGTTTTCCGCTTCTTCTCCATACTCTTTAATATTATCCTTTAACTTGTTAACATTGCTTGCGGTGGCTGCGTAATACTGGCTCGCTGCTTGATTGGATGTTGCCGTTATGGTAGATGAAACCTTTGCGGTGTACTTTTCGGCTTTAGCTAACTCCCCCTGTGCTTGCACCTGTTTAGTTAACGCCCCTATTCGCTTTTGATCCAAATCAATAAATTCTTTTTGTAGTTCCGTTATCTTATCCAGTGCCGCACGTGCTTTTGCATTTTCTGTTATGGCTTTTGTAGCCTCTTTATATGCTTTAGACGCTTTCCCTAATTTAATTTCTTCATCGGTAAGATTCTTGAAATACTCCGGATATTCCTTTTTCAACGCCTTTACCGCTTTGGTGCGTTCGGATGTCGATTTAGAATTGTTTGTAGCCGTTTTGTACAGAACATTAAGTTTTACGGTTTCCTTTGCAGTTTCAAGACGAGCGTTTTGCATAGCGTCCGCCATATGTTTAAGACTGCTTGTTAGATTCTCAACACGCTTCTTCCCTGTAAATAGGCTACCTATCCAGTTGGTTATATCCTTTCCCCATATTGAAAAGGCAGTCAATATCAACACCATCACGGTATTAAAAGAGAATAGCGATTTAACCAGTTTCCCGGTTATACTTACCTGTGCTTCCCCTGCTTTCGCTGCCGCCTCGTTTGCCGCACGCAACTTCTGTATTTCGTCTATAACCATAGGGATGTTATTAGAAATAGCAAGGAAGAACGTGTTTGCGCTGATCGCCAAGGACGGGAGTTCACGCGCAACCTGCGACACTGAGAAACCTAAACCATCGAACGCCTGTTTGTAGTTACCTACGCTTAACGTGTGCTTTCCCGTGCTCTTTTGATACTTATCCATCGCAGCGTAAATCTCCGCAGTCTCTTTAACAAGCTTCTTACCTGCCTCCGTATTCTCCAAATAAGCCTGCGACAGATTATTCATCTTTATTTTGTTTAGCTCGTATTGTGCTGACAATGCGTTATAGCTTCCTGCCATGCTATTAGCTAACTTCGCTTGCAGTTTGTTCAGATAGTTTTGATCGGCTGTCTGCTTCTTCAATACTGCAATTTCCTGCGCTGTGTCGGTCAACGCCAGTTTCAATTGTACCTCAGCCCTTGCCAATGATCGCACTTGCTTTTCGTATTCGTCTATCTTTTTGCGCCCTTCCTCAGTAGCTCCGCCACCTTCCGAAATAGGTTTTTGCAGCCCCTTTGCACCTTCCTCTATGCGCTTTAACATAGCGTCATATATCTTTTGCAGTCCTTCCAACTGCGTAATAGCGTCCTTTATACTGCTATCCGGCTGTATAAGATCGCTATACTTTATTCCCTTTACTTCGTTCGCCATTTGATTTAAATTTATTTGTTCTTACTTCTTTTTGCCTGTCTCTTAATCATCTCGAAAGCGGTGTAAAACTCAGACACCGACATTTCACGTGCGTTTATGTGCATATTCTGCGTAATCACCAAGCACATTTCTTGAAACTCCTTGTCCGTCTTTATCTCTACCGAATCAGCCCCGTAGAATATACGAGGAGGAAAGAAGGTTAGCAACTTATTTTCTATCTCCTTCACCACCTCGCTGTTATCTACGTTATCAACAATGCTGTCTAACTTTGCCTTTATCAGCGATAATTTAATGTCGTAATACTCTTTAATCAGAGGATCGTCCGCCATCCGTGGGAAGTATACCGATACTTCCGCCTCTATTTTTTTTTTGACCTTCTGAAACGGCTCAGAAAGTTCGTTAATAGTCGCATCGCTGAGGCTGTCAAATATAGCCTTTAGATCGGAGTCGGATGCGTTAACCGGATATTCCACGCCATCGACTGATTTAACGAAGGCGGCAAAAGCCATCATCCCGGGATGCACACCATTCGCTGCCATATTGAAACACTGCCTTAGATTCATCAGTTCGTTGTACGTATGTTCCGGCTGAGTCCTGCAATAGACAATAGCACGTTGCAAATGCGTGTCGAGTTCCTCAATAGTGCTACCGACTCCCGACTCAATTAGCATAAGACGGTTAAACTTCTGATAACGGACGATAGGCATTTCATCAATGCCTTCGTATACCGTTACCGTGTGATTCCCTACCTTAATCGTGTTCATTCGTCACCTCCTTGTCTACTGGCTTGTATATCATTGAAAACGCATCTTCATCTATTGAATAGGCGAAGTTCCCACTAATCACGATATAATCGTTATCAAACACCTTAAATTCATTGTTGTTAATTCGTGCCATCATCACGCCATCAGTTGCGGATAATAGTTCAAAACTTGGCAATAGCTGCGATAACTCGTGAACATCACCATTAAATTTAACCGCCTTCACAACGCTATCAAAAGACGGAAGGGCAGATACATAATTTCTAATCTCCATAATCATTAAATTAAAATTCTACAAATAGGTGTTGCAAAGATCGGGGTAAGGATGAAAACTGGGTTTAGCGTTCCGATCGAAACAATCACCGAACAAATAACACACGCCCAAAACGATAGGCAGAAATTGCAATTGGTTAGCTCGTTAATCAGTGATCTATCACCATACCATCGGAACACCTTAGATAACCAAGCATCACCAAACACAGACATCCGTTCAATTACACCCGTCTTTCGGGCAAAGTTAACACAAAATGCCGCTACAAACGATACAAGTAGCACGCAAGAAAGAAAATAATTATAAATCTCCATAATTCAAATATTAGTTTGTACAAAAGTATGAATAAAAAGCAATTTTGCAAAGATATTGATTATTAAAACGTTAGTCTCAGAGGCCCAGGAGGCGAATAAAAACGAAATGTTTATAAATAAGAAAAGGAGTCCGAAGACTCCTAACCTACATGTTTTCTGTATAAAACGAACGCTTCCACAATCTCCGGCATAACTTTAAGAGAACCAACGATAAGCCGCCTTTTAATCATAGACGAAACAATGATAATCTTATCTTCCTCACGCCGAATATACCCCATCTTATCAGCCCACGTTATAAAATCAAACATTTCATGTTCAAACAACAAAGAGCCTAAAGGAAGGTATATTTTGCAGTCAATAGGAAGATCGTAGCTACTATCCTTGCTTTTCTCGCAAATATCTAAAAGCATCTTTAGTACCTCCCTTTCATTATGATCTATCATATTGGCTATATATTCGTCCAACTTTTCGGAGTTACTCACATCTTTGCGGTAGTCCTCCCAGTCCTTTGTATTATTCATTTTCACCTCTGTGTAAGTATACGTACAACAATGAAGGATGAACGGTTATATCGCTTCCATTCATCCGGATAAGGTCTGTTCTTGGCACATACCTTGAAATCACAGAAGTACCTCCGAAAAGAGGACGTTCCTCTGTGGCGGTAGACAAAAAGCCACGTGATAAACACCAGTCTAAAAAATGCTGTGGGAAGATAATGCAAGAACCTAATAGCATATATTCGCTTTTGCTCAATGCAGACATAATTCCTTTGCCTTCTGTTTCGTTTTCTCTGATAAGCTGAGTGATTGTATCGTCAATCTGTCTTTTTGCCTCTAAGAGGCTGTCAATAGCTTCTTTGTTCATAAGTCAACACATTTAAATTAATACTTTAACTTTTAAAACTCTGTAACATTTCGTTTGAATTTCTACTTTACTTTCTTGAACACTAAACAATCTAACGTTTGATTGTTCACACATGCGTATACCTTGCACATCCCTTCTAAATCTCCTTTACGGAAGGCACATCCGTTGCATGAAATTGTATCCCGTGGTATTGCTTGAATTACCACTTCGTTTGCTGTGATCGGGTGTACCACTTTGAACACCTCAAAATCTCTCACTTTCTTTTGCTTCATTCTGATACCTCCGCTAATGGTTTGTAATATATATCGTCTAAGTTTATATCTCTAAGACAATCTACACATTTATTTCTTGAACAACAATCATCCGTAGGATATACCCAGTCTTTGAATATACATCGCTCGCAACTATTATTAAATTCATCTACAATATCATCCTCTACCACTATTGAAAGGATGAACTTTCCCAGCTCTCCCGGTTTCGGTATTTTCAGTAGATCACCTACGTTATATTCCTCACCTTCTTTGTATGTTTCAAACGGTCTAAAATAAAAATTTCCTGCGGTGCAATCCATTTGTATACATACGTCCCAAGGTGCATTTTGAAACCAACACGAAGAACAACATTCAACGCAATGTTTGTTATCCGTTTTTTCTACGAGCAAATATATCCCCTCTCTCGTCTTTAGTATATCACCCTCCTTGTATTCATCACCGATTTTAAAGTCAATCACTTCTTTCATATCAATTCTCCTTTCTCGTTACACGGCGATAGTGCGACTGATTTTCCGTCTTTCCTTTCCATCTTTCCGCATATTACACAGAAAAGCATTTCGCTCAATATACACTTGTGGCATCTGTTAGACTCAACGACTTTTGCGTATTTCGGAGAGTCTAACGACCCTTTAAAGTATTTAATAACTTCCCCAACTTTATACTCTTTTTCTTCCTCTAAACGTTTTATACACGCTCTCTCCCTTTTTACTTCTTGGAAACTTACACTGTCTTTTGTTTCACGCTCCTTTTCGCTACATTTAACGTATGAACAGATGTGCAAACTATTTTCTCCGAAAAAGCAATGTTCACACATGTCGTTTCTTTTATCCTCAACACACCTTACTGTAACCTTATCACCTTTTGGCGTTAATACCTCCATTTCCTCACCTACCTTTAAATCAATCGGTAGAATTGACAAATCTAATTTCTTCATAATATTACTTCTTTATACGTTTGACCTTCCTAAAAATTAATTGCCTACCACGATTAAGGCAATTGACTTGCATACACAAGTCTTTTAATTCGCCTTTAAAAAATACGCAATTCATACAACCGCTACCGTCTTTCGATAATAACGCCTCTACCTTCCGGTCTATTCCCTTCCCCGGAACTTCTGCAAAAAATACTTCTCCCTCTTTCGGTACGAACCTATCTCTATCCGACAAAGATATTCTATTCATTTTCAACCTCCTTAGTTCTCTTTCTTTCTATTAGTTTAAACATAACATTATCTTTACGGTTAAGTTTAGAGCAACTCACAAAATCACCGCAATCACCTCCTACCTTTGTTGCATCATTGAAAGCACATGACTCACATCTCCCGTTTTCGTCCGGTATAGTTTCCGCTACCGTGGTATATATATCTCCTATTACGGTTATAATCTCACCAACCTTTGGTTTTAATATCCTATTTCTTATATCTACCTTCAACATATCTTTTAATATTGTGCCGGGATAATATCCCGGCTGTTATTGTTATACTGATTTCAAACCGTTGTGCGAAATGATTTCTTTTAAGTCTCTGTAACGGATAGACGATTTTTTAAGCCTCTGTCTTAGCTTCTTAATTCTTTCGTTCAAAGACTCTCTAATTTTACGAGTTTCTTGCAGGAGTGAAGTGTTTGCCATCTCCAAGTATTTTTTATCTCTCGAAATATCAAACACTTGTTTTTGTAACTCTTTCACAGAAGCAAGCAATGTTTTTTTATCTCTCTCCAAATCTTTACATCTCTTTTGCAAATTTGAATATCCTACTACCGCATCCGCTTCCCGGCAAATGGCATCAACCGTTTTTGTTACCCTTTCCGCATTAACCGATTTAATCTGTTTGTTTTCGTCTTTCAGTTTTTCTACTTCCTGTTCTTGTTTTTTCAGTTCACCACGAAGCCAAAGAACCTCTCTATACCTGCCGTCTAAAAGCACTTTCACTCTATTTAATTCTGTTTCCTTGTCTGCAATTTTGCAAATAAGGCTTTTTTCACTTTGCATCAAAGATTGGTTTTTATCAGAAAGTTTAGCTATTTGATTTCTTAAATCACGATCTAAAAGATCCCTTTGCCGTGCAAGCTCGTTTATTTCTCCTATTAGTTCATCCCTCTTTATATCCTTACATAAGAACTTATTTTTCAAGTCGCTAAAGTTTGCACACCCTGTTGCTGCCAACAATTCGTTTCTTCTTGATTTTAGTTCCTCTATTTGGCGCATCATTTCACTTTCTAAACGGTCTCTTTGTATTGCAAGCTCTTTTCTTTTGCGTGCTTCTTCATCATACATCTTTTTGAAAGAAACTCCAAGTTCAAACTTGCTTATCACTTCGTTCACGTTCGAACATCCGGTTCGTTTTAAAAGCTCCTGTATCGCAATCGTATTCCTTCTTGCTTTTTCCAACACGCTTGCGATGGTAGGTGCTTCCGTCTTATCCTCTTCTACCTTCTTTAAATAATCGGGTATACCGTTAAACACCGCTTGTTTGAACACCTCTCCACTAAACACCGCATTACTTGCGTGAATGTCTCCGGCTTTAGGTGGCTGAAACACAGATGTACCATATACCGAACGAACACACACATCATCAAAAACTCTTTTTACTACTTCGTTGTTAGAGTCAATTAAAGCATGTATCAGTCTTTTAGATACATCTTCCGAAAGTTTTGAAATACCTTCTTTTCTTTCCAGTTCCTTAACTCTCTTTTCTAAATTCTCAATTCTTTCTTTGTTAAACATACCTTTAAAATTTGTGTGGTTACCCACGGTTATTATATCACTTTTAAGTCTCTCAAAATATATGTGGCTCTTTCGTTGCCGTTTTCGGCAGCTTTAATTAAAGCTTCATAGTGTGATAGTTTGTTCCCTCCGTAAATACCTGCACTACGCAATAGGGATAATATTTTAGAATGGCTTATCTTTTGTCCTTTATAAATGTAAGTAGTCATATTTTTAATTTTTATGTGGGGTATTATCCCCACTTGTTTTACTTTCCGATAACTGTTATAAATTCACATTTCGCCCAAAGAGAAATATCGTTGCTTTCCATGTACTTTTTATTATTAGCTTCAATCTCTTTTGCTTTTTGTTCGCTTATCTCTTTTCCGTTTACAAAATATCTTTTCATAACTTTGGGTTTTAATTGTTAGTAATTTGTTTCCTTTTGACACTGCAAATATAAGGATAAGATTTAATATTGCAAGTTTAAATTTAATATTTAACTATTATTTAACGGTTAGATTCAATCTTTCGTTGCGAATCTTATTAAGTTGTTCGGCTACCTTCTTAGCTTCTTCTTCTGCAACCTCCATAGATGCCAAACTTTTATCATAGCTATCCATAACGAGATAATAACCTCTACACTTTTTCACATAAAATTCGTTTTCCTTGTGGCTCTTTAGATACTTATATACTTTCATGGCTTTTGTATATTACTTAATATTCATCATTTGTTTTGCTTTATCCTCTCCGAAGTAATTAACAGCCTTTTCAAAGTTGCTAATGTAGTCCTTTGCTATTTGGGGATATTGTTTCATGATCTTTGCGATAACTGACATTATTTCTTTTTCTGATACGTTTTTTCTTCTTCTCCAAACGATTTCAGATTCTTGCAAAATACGAGTCATAAACCAACCAAGATTGTAGAAACTATCCTGCTTAACATTTTCATTGAAATAGCTAATAACTAACTGTCTGTTGTTCGCTAATACTTCTTTAACTTCAATTGCTGTCATAATCTTGATTTTTAATTGTTACTACTTTCATTGTTTAACATTGCAAATATAAGGACTTTATTTAATATTGCAAGCGAAACTTTAAGTTTTAACATGTATTTAACGCAAAAAAGGGGGAAACTCCCCCTTTAATAGCACCCTTCTTCGCAATGAATATCACACTCAAACCGCAAACACGCATAGGGATAAACGTAGTATTGATTATCCGTCTTTTGGATAGAAAACTCCTTATATACGTTGTTGGCATCATGAAATATCTTCCTCACCTGTATGTCTCCGGATGGCAGGTAAAGTTCATGCGTTAACGCTCTTAATATCTCCGACTTTACAAACTCCACGTTGTAGTATTCTGCTCCCGGAATTTTACGGGTGTCGAACCAAAAGACAATGCTAACCGTCCCCCTCAGATCGCCAAAGCCAGACAAAGAGTCTCCCCCTTCATAATCTTGTGAGTCGTGCATGTAGAAAAAGCAAACGTTACCCCGCTTATCGTCCGGCTCTAAGCGCAAATAATCATTTCCTTTAAAATACACCGATGGAGTAACAAATTTCCCCCTCTCGTTTCTCTCTACCAACTTAACCACATTTCCGAAAGCGAAATTAAGCCATTTAAGCGATTTTGTTAGACTCTCCTGTACATCGCCTATCGTTTTATCGAAAAGTGTCGCATTTGGTCTAATTATAGCCCTATCGTTCATTTAATATCTCCTTTACTCTGTTATATGCTTCGTCTTTCACATAATCGTTAATAAACTCTGCAAGTGAATCATTTGTTAACCCGAAAATCTCAGCCCCGTATTTTTTGATAAGCCAATTAGTTTTTTCATCTGAGGCTTTTATGTAAAACCGATCTTCTGCCGTCTCAACATAAAAAGAGTCGTAAAACTCTCCGGTATCTTTTAGCGTCACCCGGTCGTACGGTTGCCTCTTTTCTATTTTGACTTGTATAGTTAAGGGTCGGTAGGGCTGGTATTCGTCTATACGAACACCCAAACGGTTAACACCCTTGGCGTATAGCTGATCTTGTGCGTTCATGTCGATAAGTATATTATCATTGTCACGCACAATCTTTTTTGCTATCTCTCCTGTGTCGAGTTCCTCACCTACCTTCTTAAACTTTTCTATCAGTCCGTTTATCATGTTGCTTTAAATCTTATCCCGTTGTTCCGGCAAGAAAGGCATATTCTATCCATCCCCTTTGTATCAATAGAAAGAGCCTCAAAAGCCTTCTTTAGTTCAAAACCGATACCCTGCGCACGTCCTTGTGAATTTCCGTCTACTTCGTACAATAACGTTTCACGGTCAATGTTCAATTGATTGGCATTTTGCCGAACGTTTGGGTTTAATGCAAGTTCTCGCAATATATAAGCCGCCATTTGCATAGCTATTGCATGGGTGAACATATACTTAGACTGAACAATAAAGTCTGTTATATCGCATGAAACGGACACCTGCACGTTTATACCGTAACACTTTGCTGAGGTGTACATGTTGTTTTGAACATCCCACATTTTTAGACCATCCTCAGAGGGTGTCACATCTACCCGGAAAGGGGAGATTCTAATATACTTGGTTAGCTCCCTCCAAGACTGAACGCTGCCAATATTGCAAGTACCGCACGGGTCACGTGAAAAATCCTTAGATATATTGATAGCATACATTCCCATCGGTAATTCACGTTCATCGTAACACAAATACCACACTCCACCGGGTGACGTGGTTTCAGACATATAAGGCAAAAATACATCCGTGCCAATATCGAACCACTGATAAGAACCTCCCTTAGTATATTCCAAATCGAACGTTTTGATAGGCTCTACCTGCGAGGTGTGCATAAGGTAAAGTTTCACCCTACCGTTTTTGTTAAACTGCAAACCGATCTTTTCAATCTTAGTAGTTACACCCATCGAACGGACGGGAAGAATCTCAAAACCAACAACACTTCCGGTAGGGTCTATTTCGTTATTAATCTTCCCCGAACCATCGAAGAAGTTTGTTCGCTCTAAAAGTGTCTTTGTTTCCCCTGCAATCAACTTTTCATTGATGAAACGGGTAACGGTATTGGTGATCGCTCTTTCGTTCAATTCTCGCAAATAATCGCTTAGTGGGTTGTACCGTTTCCAGTTCTCACCATCGGAAGGCTCTACACCTACATTCTCCGTTATAGCCTCCCATACTTCCGGACGAAGCGTTAACACATTTTGTCCGTGGACTACCTTGTCACCCGGATTATAAGTATCTGTATCGACATACTCCGGATAACGCAAATAGTAATCAAGCGGCATAATAGACTCAATGTTTCTTAGCGTCACAAGCGGATGAACGTCTTGAAACATAACACCGCTATCCGATACCGTTAAACTTTCGTCTATCTTAGCGTCTCTATCGTACGACTGCCGCCATCCTACAAGCGTGGCAAGTTCTTTTTGTATATCCTTTAATCTGTACATGGTTATAAATTAAAAAAGGGAAGGGATTTTGTCCCCTCCCTTTGTTAATACTTAGTTTGCTTTCTCGTTACGCTCCCGGAACTTCTTTTGTGTTAACGGGTGACTCCGTAGAGTTCTTCACGTTTACGGGTACTTCTGACGCTGCAAGGTCAGTACCTTTCACTTTCGTAACGTCTACTGAAACCGGATGAAGTTCTGAGTTCTCTACTTGAATAGGAAGTATTCCATCCTCAGAATCTACAAGGTTATTGTTTACCTTCGTGATGTTTACCTTAATTTCTTCCGGTAAAGCTCCGCCACCGCCTCCGATCTGTTCAGCATTGGTAATAAATACCGGAGTACCGCCAAACTGCGAATTTTCTTTGTTTACTTCGATCTTCATAATCGGGTTGGCGATTGTTGCAGGATCGGAGTTAAAAGCTACTACGAAAGCAATATCTACTGAGAAGCCGTAGAAATGTTTAACGTCACAAGTCATATCGGCAGTTGCTGCGCCTGCGATTGCTGACTGATCGCCCACTTCTTCGTAGTAGTGTGTTCCAACCTCTTTACCGAAATAAGGAAGAACAACCTTTCCAAATTCATGCGTGCCCGATTTGGTATTGTTGTAAGCCGCACGGTCTACACGGGTCAACAAACCAACGTTACCCGACTCAACAGCGTACATCTGAGCGAAGTTCTCAGCCTCTAAAGTCATGTTGTTAGTGAAATGGAACACTTTGTTTGCATACTCCAACTGTTTGTTAACGTCATTGTACAAACCGTGTTGTTCCAGTTTACGCAACATTGAGTCTACACCAGTGTCACCGATAACATGAAGCTGACCGGAATAGTCATTTGCTCGGAACATCGGGTGCAAATCGCTGAGGATGTCGTTGCGCTGAGTGAATTTCACCTGCACATCATTACCCGTTTTCGTGTAATACAGCAAGTTTCCGAACACCTGCGTTTTGTTTGCCTCCAAAGCCGCAATAGCATCCTTATCAACGGTATCCATGAACTTACGGATGTGCTTTTGCAGCTTTCTGTTCCAGTCCTGTTGATAGTCAATTTCATTGTTCGAATACATGTTCGGTGTCATAGTGAAGCCGAAAGCGTAGGTTTTCCAAGTTACACCGATCAAACGTGAAGTGTTTTCCGCATCTGCAATAACGCATGTGCGAGCGTTTGACACAGTTACGTTTTTATCGTAATCAATTACGGGAATCTTAATATCGCTTCCCATAGATGCGAACGCTCTGCGTTTCGTTTCATCGGAAAGCATTGAGTCCATCGCATTTGTTTGAGACAAAAAGAAGTCATACGCACCCCACTCGGTCATGCGTGCCATATTTTTGTCAATGTTAGGGTTTTTTAATCTAAACTCCTGTGTTCTTGTAGCAATTAATGACATAAATCTATTGTTTTAAAGTTTATATTGTGAGGGGTTTAACCCCCTCTTTAGTTATTCTGTTGGCAAATCTGCGATCTTGTTTTCAACCCAAATTTTATCAAGCTCCGTTTGATACTCTTCTGACTCGCTTGTATAACCTTTCTTAGCTAAATACTCCTGCGCAACCTTGTTTGCCTCCACTTTGGTTTTGCAACCGCTTAAATCAAGCAAGCTACCGTTGCCCTGTCCGCCTCCGGAACTACCTGCACCTCCTGCCTGTCTACCTTTGTCAAGTACACCGAACTGCTCAAACTGTTGAGACAAAAGTTCTGATGCTGTAAACGGTTTCAGACTGTTTGCAGGGTTGTTGTAAGGAACACCATCTTTCATGAAGATAAGACTTTCAGAACCTTCGTCACCTTGCAAAGTTGGTGAGAATTGAGTTTTAAGCAAGTTAACCGCCTGCTGCTTCACAACGTTTAGAACTGGCTCTGAAATATCCTTCTTAAACTTCATCCCCTGCATAGCGCTTGAAATGTAAGAAGTGATCTTGTAATCGTTCAACTTACCGTTAAACTCCTTTTCTTTCTCTGAAAGTTGGTTGTTCAACTCAGAAAATTTTTGCTTGGTATCGTTTAGTTCGGCTGTAAGCTGATTGATTTTATCAGTATCCCGGTCGCCTCCCTTTTTGGCTCTCTCTGCTTTTAGTTCTTCTTTCAGATCGTTAATCTGCTTTTCAAAAGCTGATGTATCCGACTTGGAAAGCTTTGTTTTACCAAACTCAATTGCGGTTTTCAAATCAAGATCGGTTACACCTTCAATACCGAAAGCCTCTTTCATTTGAGTAGCAATACTATTTTCAGTTTCTCTCACCTTTGCCGCAACCGTCTGCGCTTCATCGTTTTTTGAAAGTTCTGAAATGGCGTTAAGAACTTCATCCGATAGTTCCGATAACGCTTTATTCTGCCTAAGCAATTCTACTGTTAACATTACTTTTCTCCTTTCTCTTTTTGTTTCTTCAACTCCGCACGAAGTTTTGCAGCTTCTTCCTTTCTAATCTGTTCCCTCAATTCTTGATCTGCCTTCATTTTCGCCTCGGCTTTTGCCGCCAGTGATGCGGCTCGTTTTGCCTCTCCGATTGTAGCTTCATATTTAACCGGGTCAAAAACAACTCTCAATGTATAACCCAATCTTGGCAGTCTCGGCAAAATATCAAGTTCAAACGTCTTTCTTTTGTATTTCTGCAAAACCGGGACGCTGATTCTTTGCCCTGTTTTCGGATTAAATTCTTTCACTTCTTGAATAACGTGATACAATTTTACTTCATCCTGTGGGCAAACGTAATTACCTTCATTCAGTTGGTCTAACTGATCCGTTCTGTAAACCATTTGCGTACTTTTTTAAAGTGTTAATAATTATTTCAATTTTCTTTTTATAGTCAAGTGCAGAACCGAACTCAATGATATTCATGTTCTCTCTTTCAAATCTACGCACAAATGTAGGAAGGTTTAATTTAACTCGCAAATCTTCCTCACTTATAACGTTTTCTTTATAAAGATTTACCGCTTCTTCCCTCGTTAAGTGTGAATAAGGCTCTATCTCGTTAAGTATTAATAACCTTTGCATCTGTGTAGGGTCGTTCCGGTACTCCGTTTCGATTATCTGTTGCCTCAGAGCATCAAGTTCCGCCTCGGACGCTCCGGTTTCCTTCATGATCTTATAACGCTCTGAAAGTTCTTCCGGAGTATAGATATAAAACTCAGTCCCATAGTTGATATTGCAAGAAACAAAGCTATCACCATAGCGGAGTAAACAGATAGTAGAGTCTACGAATGTTTGCGCTTCCTCAAAGCCTCGTTTGATTCTGTTTAGTTTAGTTGTCAACGACTCAAAACCTGCTTTAACTTGCTTTTCATTAATAGCCTCAGACCTGTTTAATTCACCTTCCCCACCAGTCACCGATCTTACAAGTTCCTCTCTCAGCCTCTTTTCTTCGTTTACGTTATATTCGAGTGACCCGGTATCAGCGGATAGCATCGTGATCGGGTTTTTCAAATCGGGAACGTTGTGCATTTCGTCCGGTATAGGTATCTCAACATAAGAGCCTGCACCCCTCAAACGTTTGCTTGAACAGATCGGGCACGCCATAGGTTTTCCGTCCGCACCTGTGATCCACTCGTTTTTTTCGTTCTTTAAAAAACCATCATCGCACCTCTCTTTGCCATCGTGTGACTCATAGTGACAATCACGTTCATAACCGGAATAAATCGGATAAGATGCGTATAAATCTAAATGCTTCTTTGCCGTGGAATAATAAAGATACCAGTCGAAAGAGTCGAGTTCGCTCGTTATCGGGCTTATTTTAATGTCGGGTTCACTCAATGATATAGAGTCAGACCAAAAGAAACGAGCCGGACAATATCCCAAATCGTGCATATTGTCAACCTCTAAAATCAAGTCGTTTTCCCTCGTTTTATCAAATCTAACATAACGTTCTTCATCAATATAGACGATCTTGTTTTCGTCCGTTACGTACATGATATAAGCCATCAAATTACAGTCTTTCCCACATGTGCGATAGGAAAGAACGTTTGCAATAGGCAACCAAAAAAAGTACGGCTCTGGTTTTTCTCCTACCTGTACCTCCGGCATATCAACGACCAAAACAGAGTTAATTCTATGCTTGAAATTATCCCAACCGTCCGTACTCCAAATAGAAGGCTCTTTTAAAACATCCGTTCGGTAATACTCCCAGTCGTCCCGATCCTCAGATGATTTAAACTGATAGTTATAAACCGGATTCCTACCATCGAAAACACGGCTCAGTTTGTCGAATATCTCAGAAGTAACACCATTTGTTTTAACCGGGAAATGGAACATAGAGAGGAAAATATCATATTTGTCTTTCGCTATCCACGTCTTAACCTTAGAAAGAAAGTCAATTACTGGCTTATTACGATCATCACTCGTTCTTACCCGTGTGTGAAACGCTATTCTTTCTTCGTGTTCCTTCGCTTTCGCTATTTGACTTATCCCCTCCGGATGTCTGTATATCTCCCTTATTTCGTCTAATGATTTTCCCATTTTCGTTTAATTTAAATTCTGAGTCCTCCGGTATATGCCACCCTCCATTGTTAACCATTCCCAAAAGTCTCTCAGCGTGTTCAATATCGAATAAACGAGTTTCCCCCAGTTCTTCACAACTGAGGGAAATATACGTTTTTTTAGCTATCATCCGCCTACACCCGGGGTTGCGGCAGGCACTAACTGAGTCAGAGGGTTAAACTCAGGTTTCACGATAGTGAAGTTATCCGACCAATTAGGCATGAAATTCCACGTAATGGCATTGCTGTCCGGAGCTTCCAAACCTCCGATAGTCTTATCACCAATAAACAGCGACCATACCGGAAAACCGTGCAAATTCTCACCCGTCTTATCACAAGCGATTTGACCGTTTCCGTTGATAAGGAAAACACCGATCTGCCCTGCTTCACACATTAACGCTTTCATCGCTTTGATGATTTCTTGCGGCAACTTCTTGAATGAAGCTGTAAACGGAGTTGACTCAGAACCCAAAATTTCTACAATACCTCCGGGAGTTGCGTTTCCGCCTCCATAAGTAAGGGCAGCACCCGCCTCTACTGTCGGCTCGTAAATATAAGGCGTAACAACTACCTTAGTACCGTCTTTTGCAGACAGCAAGGGAGTCCATGTAGCCAACTTAGTAATAGTTTCGGCAGTCATAGTATTTGCAGTTCCTGCCGTTTTTTCGAGTCTCTGAAAAGCAAGTTTTTGAACCTGCCCGAAATTGTCGGGACAGCTAAATGCGGGAATATCCGGAAGTGCTGCACCTAAAGGACAATCACAATACAACATAATTATAAAAATTTAGTTAAACAATTGATTTTACTTTGCAAATATACCGTATAAACTTGAAAGTCTGATACATTTTCCTACTTTATCAGTTTATAACCCTTATTCCTCTTCTTTTTTGATATATAGTTGGAATAACTTCTTTCTCGACTATACCAGTTAAAACGTCTGCCGCATCATCATGCTTGTTAGCTGAAAATTCACGAAGGTAATTTGTTATATGTTCGTGGAATTTCGGGAAACGTGACTCCCACCCATACGGCATAACAATAGACTGAGTAACGTTTGCAGCGTTCGACAATATACGAGCCTCTTTATTTAACCTTTGGCAGAACCAATTTATTTCAGTCTTAGTTCTTGGGCTGATGTTAACAGCGAAGGAACGCCCCCCGTTATTACTCTCTATGTATGCGTAATCTGTACCATTCATATTCAACATATTAGGAACACTAACCTGCGTTTCTTCGATTGGTGCGGTAGTATAAACAATATCCGTCACAAGGCAGAAAATAAGATGCTTATACCTCCTTTCCTTTTCATTCCAAACCGCTTCTTTTGACTGGTACTTATCATAGCAAATTGAACAAAGGTAGTCGCTACCTGTATCCGCACAGTCTGTATAGTTACCCCTTCCGACCAACACACCAAAATCGTTTTTATCGGTGTACGTTTTAAAGCTGCCGTATAGAGTTCCCTCCGCACTACCGGGGTTTCCTTGATTCAAACACTCAAATTCATTTCTATCAAGCTCCCTTTGTGCGTTCAACTTTTTAGCACTATGTTTTTCTTCCCAAAGTGCTTCACCCGGCAAACGTGGGTCAATCTCTGTTGGTTCTCCCACTTTTAAGGCAGGAAAGTTTATTTTAACCCAAGCACCTTCCGGTATATTATCCAAATCTGCCCACTTTTCAACATTGATAACATCCTCTTTATCTTCGATCCTCCCTATTAAATCGTCCTTGTGCCATCTCGTAAACACAATAAGTTGTTGACTGTTATTGTGTAGACGGGTGGTTACAACGGTAGTGTACCATTTCCACGCAGCTTCCCGGATAATCGGAGAATTTGCCTCCATATGATCCTTGTATAAGTCGTCCAAAATGGCTATATCAACAGATTTACCCGTCAAACTACCATTACGCCCAACGGATATAATATACCCACCCTTCCCGATTGTTTCCGTCATTTTTGAGTTTCTCGCAAATGCTTGATACCTCGATTTTTTTTCCTCTCCCATAATTCGGGTGTCGGGGAATAGGCTTTTATACTCCGATGTATCCATGATTCTTTGCACGTCCTTATTAAACCCCTCTGCGAGTGATGCGGCATAAGAACCGATCAATATCTTTAAAGACGGGTTAAGCCCTAAAAGGAAAGAAGGTAGCTTCCTACTGCTACCCTCCGATTTTCCCGTTTGAGGCGGAACGGTAACAATCAATTTTTTGATCTTACCATGTGCAAACCTATCGAGAATTTCGTAGTATGTTTTATGAAACTGACTCAGAACTATTTTATCATCTATGAATTTCGCATAGTTCTTAAACTTCTTCCTCGCAACGTGCTTCACAATCTCAATAGGTGGTATTTCATTTACTTTTTTCACTTTTTACCCTCCGTATTTTGCAAAGAATCTGCCAATTGTTCTAAAACGTCCTCCGGAACATCCGAAAAATCGTATTTGGGCTTTTCTTTTTCTTTATCTCCTACTAAGTTTATACATAGCGGTGAGTCATACCCCAACAACCTTGCTTTTCTTTGCTGTACGTTGAGAACGACATTCAAGAAAGAAGGATCACCCGTTGTTGTTTCCTTCTGAACCTCCTTTGCCTTCCCTAAAATATACTTTGTCTTACATTTAGGACGCTTAGACTTTTCCCACTCTTCCCACGCTTCACGAGCTACATTATCCAAAGATTGGAGTTCTTGCGTAATATACTGATCTATATTATCAAACTGTTCTCTTTTCCACTGAGTCAAACAAAACTGAATATCATTATACACTGTTTGATAAGTCACTGTATACGGAACTTCATCTGCCTTATTTCGCTCGTTAATCGCTTCCGCTATTCTTCGATAAGAATAACCTTTCAAAAACAAATCAGATGCAAAAGAACGATCTCTTTCTGTTTGTTCGTCCGTCCGGCTGTGCCTTCCCTGTCCTCTTTTCATTGAACCTATTTTTTTATCCATTTTAAGACGTATTTTAAAGTTATAATTTCTATTCGGTTATTGTACTACAAATTATATAATCTTTCAATATGCGCAAAAATAACACTATTATAGCTAATATAAAAATAAAGTCACGCTGCTATATTTGCAACGTGACTTATCATTATTTGTTTTTGTTAGTATTTTGGTTGAAAAATAAATTCAAACCTTTCTTTTGAGTACACTTTATATTCACCACTTTCCAACAACACAACATATTGCCCAGGCTTAACACCTATCATATCTCCATCTTTTGCCGTAAAATTAAGGCAATACGTACTATTTCTTATCCATTGTAGACCCATATCTGAAAGCCTGTGTTTTTGTATATCCGACAAAACAAAATTTTCGATATATTCGGCTTTAACCTCTCTTAGCTTCGCAACATACAAAGTTGCTTTGTCTACCGATATTTTAGGCGAAGCAATTGATGTGGTTTTTAACGCATTTCTGATAAAAGTAGAATCGAGTTCAATAGTATCTTGTTTTTCGATAATTTCAATCAGCTTTTTGTATCCTTCCTCACTCAACAGCATATCACCTACTAAGAATTTACCATATCTGTGTTTTAGAATAGATTTGATATACTGAATAGCCTTTAGCAAATCTTCTTCCTTTCCCTTCTTTTCATGTCTAAGCACGTATTTCATTACGCTACCTTCTGAGAAACCTACATCATTTCTTTCTAAAAATTCAGAAAGTTGCATACCGGATACCTTGTAATGGCATCCCCCAACTTGGTAACCTTCCGGATCACCATAATAAACGCTTCTTCTTGCTAAATCAATAATTTTTTCTTCCATATCAATGAATTAATATTGTTTCCCATGTTTTTGACCTCTCAACTCGTTATATCTTATCTTTGCCTCTATTGCTTTAGATAGGTCTATGTTATAAAGCTTTGCGGCTGCAATGGCTATTGCCATCATTTGAACATAATCTTTAATACGATAATCATTGCCTAATACCGGGAATGGAACAAATTGAATAGCATAATAGACAAGGGATGAAATAGATTTTTCAAAACACAACAATTTATCGAAATGGTTACTAACCATACTTTGAAAAACCAAAATATCGGAAGGACATTCTATCTTATTATTACAATGTCCTATCGCATCCAAACATCGGATGAACACGTCTGCGAGTTCATCGCTAACAGTGTCTTTAACACACTGTTTGAATACATCTTCAAAATCTTCCTCACACCCTAAAACAAAATCGTAAACCTCGTTTTCTGTAACCTTTCCTTTTCGTTCAGCCTCCATAGCTTCGCATAACTCAGACACTATCAATGCCCACTTTTTAGTTCCCGAAACATCTGAGTCATAAAAACCTTTTGCCTTCATTCTCTCATGTTGCTCTGTACACTCCTTAGTTAAGGGAATGATTTTTTGATTAAAATCAATCATAATATTTAATTTATAATTAGTTATTAAAATGGTAAATCTCTAAATTTTTCACACGCTTTACAGTGATATTCCTTGTATTCTCCGGTTTCAAGACACTTATATTTTCCCTTATTACATTTACTTTCAAGATAGCAGCAAGCACCGCAATAATAATGTTCTCCAATATTTAACACATTTTCCAATTTTGATATGTGACACATTAAATCGGAAACCTCTTTCTTTAGGACTCTTATCTCTTTCTCCTTAGTGGATATTTCCGAAAGTTTAGCGTCCAACATTTCACGGTTGAATCTCAATCTATCTAACAGTAAGTTACCAAATTCCATACTTAACCCTCCTTTGTATTTCTTCGTTGTATATATCAAGTTTCTTTCTCTCAAATTTTATTCGATCGCCAATTCTCCGTAACTTCTTTCTTATTAATCTAAAATCGTCCTCCATCGCCTTTATATTCTCAGTCGATTTTCTGACAGTTTCAGAAATAACCTCGTTACTCACCGATCTTGCTTTCTCTATTTCTTCATTCATGTTTTATGTCTTTTAGTCCTACGATCCATTCATTAAGAGGATAGGGAATATTATATTTCTTCATCACCTCTTTAGCACTATTCCAGTCTCCCAAAGAAGGTTCAAAACCTTTCAACTTCTCAACTATCCTATCATGCGTAATTTTAGGAGTCTCACCCTTTTCAACATCCAAAGACATTACACGGAAACCAGTACTTGATTCTGTAACCGATATTTTATTGTCATTCTCCCAAAAAGTAAAATACTGATATGCACCACATTGATACATGAAACCAATTCTTATTCCAACAGTTCCAACAAATGTATCGTTTCCTCTATTTTTGAACATTGCTATTTTGTATTGACCGGATAATCTTCTTTTTTCCATAACTATAAGTTTAAAGCGGTATTTCTACCGCTATTGTTATTTAAATTTTACTACGAAAATGATAAAATATTCGTTTTCCTCGATCTTATAAGGAAATTGGTGATTATCGCACGCCTTAATAAGTGCATTGGTTAAAACGGTATTCTCCTTTCTATGTCCGCAAGAAAATCTATCGTTTGAACACCGAACATATCCGAACTCATTTCTACTAAGTAAGCGATACATTCCATGCAGTCTCTCACAAAATTGTTTTGATGTCATTGTTGCCATAATATTTATTTTCAGATGTTAGTAATTTGTTTCCTTTCAACACCGCAAATATAAGGACTTTATTTAATACTGCAAGCGAAACTTTAAGTTTTAACACAAGTTTAACACAAAAAGGGGATGCAATACACATCCCCAATTTAGAAACTACATTAAAACGGCAAATCATCATTTTGCGTAAACATCTGCTGAGGCGGTTGCTGTTGACCGCTATAACCTCCGGTTGGCGGCTGTTGGTTTCCGTTGCCTCCGGCTTGTGGCTGGTTTCCCTCACCTGCTTTTCTTCCCATCTGCATAGACCTTACAACGATCTCAGAAATAGTTCTTTCAACGTTATTAGAGTCGGTATATTTACGATAGTGCAAACTACCCTCTACGTATAACTCCATTCCCTTGGTAACATATTGCCCACAAATCTCAGCCAATTTACCTTTGAATGTTACATTGTGGAAGTCTGTTTTTTCCGGCACTTCGATACCGTTACTCGTTTTATATGCCCTTTCGTTCGTTGCGATAGAAAGATTACATACTTTTCCTCCGTTATCGAAGGTTTTTACTTGCGGATCAGCGCAAACACGCCCGATCAATTCGATTTTGTTTAAGTTCATTACGATAATAAATTTGCTAATGTTGATAATATGTAAATTCCAATAAATACGATAACCATAAGTCCGGCTATTGAATCAATTCGACTATCTTCGCTTAGTGCTTTGTTGACATCTTCAATTGATCCCTTAACTCTATACGGCATATCTGCACCTACTGTATTAATATACACCGAATCATCTGTATATCTAACTATTGATTCCACAGATTTAGGGTTAATCATAATTTCATTTCCCGATACAAGTTCAAATTTTACTAATTTCATTTCTTTTGCAGTTTTAAACTGTCCCTTTTGAGGACTTTTATTTTTTCTAAATTACTTTGATATATGCGCATCCCCTTCCGGGTGTTAGCGTGCTCCCAACGATTATGACAGTTGAAACAAAGTATGTTTATATTACGAGGATCATGCGCAATCATAGGGTTCGACCCCCTCGTTATAATATGACTAATATAAACGGCTGAGTAACCTGTCAACGGCTTTAAACACTCTTCACAATAGTGAGGCTTAATATCCCACATATACCGGAAGAAACGTTCATTTTCCCTCTGTCCGTGACCATCCCCGAACATCCGTTTTAAATATTCATACCTTGTTTTAGGCTCAATATCGAAATTATTATTGAATAGCAAGGGGTTATACCCCCTGCTTAAACAATAATCTATTTCCTCAAACGTATCAAGCGTGTACATCTTCTTCGATCAACTCCGGCTGCTCTGTTTCTTCATCGTCAAAAAACGTATCGTCACTCTCCAAATCATCATCGGGCGTCAAACTATCGTCCGGTTCTGCCGTTGCCGTCTCACCAAATAGCTCTAATTGTGCGCGCTTATTCTCAAAAAGATACTTAAAAATTTCATCTTTTAGTGCTTCAAAATCTCCTTGTAGGGCTATTTCAAATTTCAACCCTTCACCGTCCAACATAATTTTGCTCGTTTGCATTTTCAACCGGGATAAATCTACGCCTGCGAAAATATATTTGAAAACGATTGTATTCTTTTCGGGATCGTAAACTATCTCACTAATGGCGACACGGGTAGCAAGCGTTTCAAAATATTCATCGAATTGTCTACTTAACTCATTGTCTTGTTTTGCCAAATCAGACAAATAGGTGATGTTCTTAAAATTCATTATTCCCATCAAATCAACGATGTATGAACGAAGCTGATTTGCCGCAATTCCTAAATCTCTATGTGGGTATTCGGGACATTTTACTTTGTGAAACGTCTTTGTTTCTTCACCCTTAATCAAACGGCAATCATTGTAATCAACCTCTAAACCGTTATTCAAGAATTTAACTCTCTTTAATTCAAAATTGTCTTTTAACATGATACTTTATTTTTTAATGTAAAACTCGCACACCCTGCCAATATTCGGGCAACTGCATAACTTTTTATCTCTCTTTTTGCAATAGCAAATTAAATTGTGGTGATCTGAACTAAATTTACACTCTGTACAATGAACTAAAACAGAGCTTTTAATCTTCTTTGCCATCAATATACTTTTGTAGTCGTTCGTCTATAAGCCGGACAAACTCAACTGCGGTCATATCTTTCACATCTAATTCGCCTTGAAAACGTTCATGCGCTTTCATAATTAAAACCTTCGTTCGCCCTATCAATTCGGGTAAACCGTGATTTTTGTAGGCGTAAAGCTGATGGATAATGCAATTTCTACGCAAAGACACATAACGGGTAATATCCCTATCTATAATTCTCTCCGGAGATATGTTTAATGCTTCGCACATCAAATTGAACTTTTCCTCTAAAGTCATTTCTTCATTTTCTTTCATCTTACAAATCTATTTGGTTCTTCAATATAAATACTAAATTCTTCTGCCGCAAATTGCTTCAAAAAGTCTATGTATTCGACAAATTCGCTATTGCTTAAATCGGTAACCTTAACTGAGTCCTTTCTATACTCACCAGTTTCAACGTCTACAACTTCACCCATCGTAATAGGGCAAATACTACGCATATAAGATTCCGTTTGTTCTTCGCTCCATCTATACCCGTTTTCGTACATCCCTTTCTGAAATTGGGGAACTACGTATTTAAAGTAGTATCCTCGCAAAGATGAAGAATCAGACCGTTCTAAAATGGTAAACTCCGCAATAACATTTTTCCCTGCGTTGTTCTTCATAAACTCGTTAAGCTCTCCCATGTAGATGGATAACTTACCGTCTTTAGTTACCTTCCCGGGTATCGTTATTTTCTTTTGCTTCATCTTCGATCACTTTTGTAAACCAACTGATAAATACCTTTCCGCATACACCCGAAATAAAGTTCCTCAGACTTGCAGGCAACTCACTTTTTCTGTCAAGTATCAACTTAAATTCTGATACAAGTTGGCCTGCATCCATTCCCCAAACTCTGTCTATTGCTATTCTTTTAGGGATGCCGCCACGATACAATATTTTGGAGGATGCCTCTCTCCGTTGCTCTTTTAAGCCCTCCCAATAAATAGAAAGCTCTTTTCTATACTCCGGTCTATTCAAAACCGTTTCTACTGACTGTTCACTTAATTTCTTGTTAATTTCCTGCATAATTAATTGATTTTATTGTTACTACTGTTTTTATTTAGACGCTGCAAATTAAAGCAAAACTTTAAATTCAAGCAAATAAAAACGGGTAAATCTTTCCGAAATACCCGTTATTTAACCTTTGTTAGAAAATAGATAGTTGCTTATCTTCGATAACCGAAAGAATTTCATCTACTTTCTTTTCCGCCTTTTCTTTCCTCTCTCTGTATCTCTCCCCGAATCGTTCAAAACGCTTCTGTGCGCTTCTTAACTCTTTCACCGACTCAATTAGAACGTTTTTTAGCTCGTTTTCTTTTAAACCCATATCTTTCTACGAATTTAATACTATCGTCTAATAGAGGGGAAGAAAATGATATTTCCGTGCTATTTTCGTTCTGCATGTTACTTGAAAACCAATCTACATCACAAACCATCTTCATTTGTGCGAAGCGCAAAATACATATAGCGTCACTATTCCATAGTTTCACGTTTGCAAGTGGGAATTGTTTCATCGCATAATTCAGATACTTTTCTTTTCTGTCCTTCTTTTCCTCTTTCTCTCCTTTCTCCCTCAGATTTAAACCACTTTGCCACGAAATAGGCGCACACAGAAATAAAGGAATATCAAGAACGAGCGCACAACATACAAGGTAGTTGTAGTTCTCCAACATAGTTGCTATTCTAAATTCCTTTCCGCCTCCGGAGTCACCCCCACGTACAGAAAGACGTTCAATGAATATTGCAGGACTACCCGAACGCTTCACTTTTTGGAACACGTTAAAAATACCCTTTGCCGTGCGTGGCATTGGGATAGTAATAAGTCCATTACCCGGTTTATATACCACTATCCCACCAGCCGACACACCCGGATCAATTGCGCAAATAATATCTATTCCCATATCACTAAAAAACTTTTCATTAAAGATGTTGCCTCTTTGCGAGAAACACACAAATATTTGATAGACGAATATTTGCAATACAGAGTATAACATCTCTTCCCCTCCTTTTTTCTCCTTTCGTATGTTAACGAGTTAGAGACATAAACGAATTTATCGGAAGGCTTTGTAAGCCTTATCCGATAACCGTTCTTTTTTACTTTTCTTTTATTCATGATCTTCGTTTTATTGAATGTAGTAATATAACTTCCAAATATTATCTTCCGACCTATCACCTTCATTTGAAAAAGCTAACATTTCGTCCCAATACTGGAATAACTTTCTTTTCTTTGCGATTAGTACAGCACGGAAATAAACTGCTTCGTGATCTATCCCAAACCTCGAAATACACTCTTTTTCAAAAATTTGCGCAAAACTATTTACGGGTCTGCCTTGAAATTGAAACAAAGCTTCTTTCTTATCCGCCAATGTCGGTACTACCGACATGTCATATCCCAATCGTTCCATGTATGCAAATGTAGACTCGTTTATTATCCTGTCACGTTCTATTCGGAAACGTCCCGAATACTTATACTTCAAAAGGGCGAGAACAAAATTGTATGCCTGCAAATTCAAAAACATCTTTTCCTGTTCGGGTGTCGGCTTTGGCTTTTCGTCCGGCATAATCTGTGAAACTCGTTCCATTGTTTCAACCTTCCTTTTCTTGTATGCCTTTAGGACTTTTGAAATATAATCAACCGAAAGAGAGCCATAATGATTTTTATCCGGACTGCCGTATCTGTCTTTAGGTAAAAACGGGTCGAGTTCCCCGACAGCAAGTAACCTCCACGCCAAACGAATTTCATTGAACGACAGATCATCGAAATACATATCTATCACATCGCAAACGGCATAAAATATACTACCTGCGTCCCGGACATCCGGCATTTTTAAACCAGTCTCTAAACATACTCCGTTAAGAACCTTGGAAAAGTTATCTATCCTTTTTCTTTCGTCTGTACATTCGGACACCAAAAGCAAAGTAGAATCACGAAATATCTTTTGATCTACTTTTGAGAGTTCCCCAAAGTTGCCACTTTCATAAAATCTGCGATTCCTCTCTATAAACGAGCCGCAACCTTTGTATTTTGCTAATTTTCCTCCCGAATTTTCGATTTTCTCTAAATACATGATACTTTTATTGTCTTAGTGATTAAAATTGAAATTTAAGCCTTAAAATACTATGTAAAGTCCTCCGTTAAATAAGACTGATACATCCTGCGTTGTTCGTCACTCTGAAAATACGATTTAGTGTTGTTGGCAGGCTGCGTATTTCCGGAGACTCCCGTCTTTTCCCTTAACCATTGCAGATATTGTTTAGGCGTTGACTCGTATACAAGTGATGCCCACCCCTTAGATATGCTCTGATTTATTAATAGCATGGCAAAACCTTCTTCAAATTGCGCAATCTCGTTTAGGTTTGCTTGCATAGCTGTTAGAGTCTTAGTCTTTACCCTCCACTTTGGTTGAGTCATTAGCACATAAAATGCTTTTTTAAATTCCTCCGACTCAAACGGGAATGTTAGCTGATCGAAAAAACTATCTGTTCGCTCTATCACTTTCTTAGTTACATCTAAGGTTTTTGCAGTAAAGCCAAATATCTCTGAGGCTAAAGGTTTCTTTTCAACCGGGAATAGCGTAGATTCTTCGTGCGTGGCTATACTATAATCTACGTTAGTAGATTTAGTATTTATCCCTATATTATCTAATATAATATTAGTGGTGGTTTTCACCACACCCCTGTGGTGATTTTCGCCACACCCTGTATTTTTTTCTATCATAGTGTGGTGATTTTCGCCACACCCTGTATTTGAAACATAATACCTACAAAACTTCACTCCGTTAATAACTTCATCTCGCTTGTTTACAAGTCCACTCTCTACGAGTCTCTTTACAACCAAACGTGCAGTTTGCCTACTTGTATTTAGCCATTCTGCGATATAAGACAAAGAACCTTTAAATTCAGTTTCACCATCTTGGCTAAAGCCATATATAAGGGCATAACATATTAGATCATTCCCGGATAGCTTCAAATCTGAAACCATCCAACCCAATATATTTACATATTGATTTCTTATCATTTCATTCCCTTCCCTAAAAACTTATTAATGAAGTATATCTGTCCTTTCGGTGTCACTTTGGTGACGGTATAAACCTTACTTTCTCCGTCACAAATAACGCTTGTTTTCTTCAAATGAAATAAGCCCATATTCATGTATGTTTGCGTAGGTTGATTGTACGACTCTCCCGAACTGCAAAGGTATCCGGCTTTTCTCAGTCGCTCGTATAGCTGCTTTTCCCCGATCTGATAACCGTTTTGGGTGATAAGTTTTGCAAGTTCACGCACTAAGATAGATTTGTTCGAGGCGGAGACTGCTTCACTGAACAAAACTTTCGGCTTGTCAGCTTCGATCTTTGCGTTTTTTTCTTCGATCTGCTTTTGCTGATTCTCTATAACTTCTTGCTGTTCGGCTGCAAGCAATAATGCTTCACGGAACGATTTAGGAACGTTAAAACCTCCGTTCTTAATAGCTTCCTCCATTTTATTAAAGGCGTTAATGTACTCCAATTTAAATTGTAGTGCCTTTTCTCCGGTAAAGCCCATAACAAGCAATGTAAAGCCGTCACGATTCATCACAACAACACGTGATTTTCTAATTCCCCCGTTTGGCTGTTTAACCTCTATTGATGTGTCGGCAAAATATCCTTTACATTGATTTTCAGACATTTTGCACATCAAAGAATCAACCGCCTTTAATACATCGCTATGTTCCTTTCCGAACTTTTCAGCTACCAATAAGCTGTTAGTTAAAACTTGATTTGATTCTCCTTTAAAAACTAATTCTTTCATTTTCTAAAATTTTAATGATTAATACTATTACTATTTATTCAACAATGCGTTCAACTCTTTCCTAAACTCTTTATACTTTTCAAGTTCTTCACCCTTTAGAACAACGAAGTATACACCATCTATTCTAACATATTCCAACTTTCCTGCTTTCATCAATTTCAAAACCCAGGCAGGACTACAACGCATATACTCAGCGTAATTTTTAATTTTAAAAAGATTCTCTAAATTCATGTTTCATACTGTTTTTTGATTTCACTCTGCAAATATACAATAAATAGTTTAAGTTGCAAACTAAAATAATATTATTTTCTGTATACAAAAAAACACCCACACAACTAAAAACGTTGGTGGGTGTATTATAGGTTACTCGAGATGTTGGGACACATTAACAAGTTGGTAACATCGGGTTGTATTTAAACCCGGTTTTCGTAACGGTAGCTCTTTTAGGTGTCCTTTCTCTACTAACAAGTTCATAGCGTTGTACAGCTTCTTTGTCGATAGGAAGGGAATTATCTCTTTTAACTTGCTTATTGATATGAAGGCTGTATACTTCTTGCCTTTAACCCGGCATCCCTTAAAACGATCCTTATAAAAGTCCGTTGATAGGATGATAGATACATAGCTGTACACAGTCGCACCCTCCAAACCGATCTCTTTCGCTAAACTTTCAGATATTGTTACCATATCTCAAAATAAATGTTCATATCAGACATCATTTTAATATCTCTATAATATTTGAGGGAATTATAATATTTCTTTTTTTTCGGCTTTAACTTTATTATTTCCCTTCTTCCTCCGTATACCGTTAAATATACAAGTTTATCCATATAATTAGAACGCCCAATAAGCTTCTTAATAAATTCATTCTTCTTCATTTCTTATTCAGTTTAGAACATATAATAACACCTTCGCCACCGCTTCCAATATCTATGTATGATTTTTCCCTAACAAAGTATTTGCAATCATAACAAGATTTTGAACCAACCTTCTTTTGCGAGAACGGACATTTAGTTATGTAGCTATTCCCACATACAACAAAATCAATTTCCTTCATTTTTTATTGGTGCATAATTATTAACACATTAATACCATCTTTTATTTCAAGATAAACAACGCTTCCGGTATTTAATAATTCCATCATATAAGTACCGTTCAAGGTAATACGAACGTTTTTAGGAATCATTCCTATGAATACACCCTGTTTATAAGTCCTCGTCTGTATATGATATAACGAACAAATTGCTTGTATAATGCTTTCTTCATTTTTGGTAAATCCAGTTTTCATTTTTGATACTTTTTATATTATGATTTAATTCTTCTAAAATGTGTAATTCCTTCTTGCCGCTTACAACCTAAAGCCCACCCACCTAAACGGGTAATAGCCGGAGGGTTGAATGACATATAGGGTTTATCAAATCTCATAGTTTCTATCTTACCGTATGATAGTACCTCTACAATCTCACCATCTTTTGGCATATTGGCAAAAGTCCATTCCTCAAAACCTTCCGGAATTTGTTTTTCACTTGGATAATAATTCATAATTACAACGCTTTTAATTGAATTGATTCTTTGACATTTGATGTTTTAACGAACTGATCGTATATTTCCGGGTATTTCTCTTTCAACGCTTTAGAATCAAGTGATTCACGGCTATACGCTTTCTTTCTTGTGACTGAAATAAGTTCCCCTTTTATATTGTCAGCTTTCGCCTCAGACATCAGACCTAACAACTGTTCTTTAAACTTGCCTAAATGTTCGTCTATCTTCTTTTGCATTTCAAGAAGTTCATAAACACCTTCTTCGATATGTGCAACCTTAGCAGGCAATGATTCCAATTTTGCTACGTAGCTATCTTTGCTTGCATTATCTGCATATCGAACGCCATTCTTACAGCAACTAAGGAACAATTCTATTTCGCTGTCCGGTATGCGTTCAACAGAGAAAATTCCGTCTTTATCCTTGTCACCTCTTAGCCAAATTGCGATAAGTCCCTCTACTTTCAAATTTGGGTTTTGTCTCTCGAAAAGATAGGCGTATATTGATAGCTGCCAAGACAGATAAAGCAAATCAAGTTTATAGGTAGTTTTAACATCGCCTAAAACTACTGATTTATCAGAGCTACCTAAATACACTTTATCGGTCGGTGAGGCGATAAACTCGTTATCAGTTAGAATATACTCAGATGCGATATGAATTAAACCGCTTTCGGCTTTTAAATTCAAATAGTTCTCTCCGTAAACCGTTTCCGGCTCAATACCTTCTTTGTCGATTCTCTCTACTTCATCGTGAACCGCTTTCCCTCTCTCAGTTGCCGATCTCAAAATACTATCCGGTATATTGTCAAGTTTGCCGGGAAATAATTGATCGTTGATAAAGCCTGTTATTCCTCTCAGCTTTCTAAAATCGCTTGAAAAATATTCATGTGTTTCGCTGATATACGTTACATCGGCATTTACTAATTTGGGGAGTAATGTTAATTCTTTCATATTGCTTTTGTTTTTTTATTGGGGGAACGCATCCCCCGAATTATTTATACTTTCTTTGCTTCCGCTTCCGCCTTTTCAAGTTCCGACTTCCGGACGACTAAAGCGTTCATGAACTCACTGTTTTGATGAAATTGACCGTTGTTCTTGTGAATATCGCCCAAATGTTTATAAGTTGTTGCTTTCTTTATTTCTTCAAGAAGCACACCCAAATAATTAGAGTTAATTCCAGTATTACTTTGGTTGGTAGCTTGTTTTGAGGCTGTCTTTTGCCGTTTTTCTTTCGTCTCCGGCTCTCCGTTCATTGAATCATTATCTATGCTGTCATCTATCGCAAAAAGCCCACATAAGGCGTATTTTCGTGCATAACTGGATGTAGCCCCGGTTAATTGTGCTAAGTCCATCCCCTTTTTGCTATCTTCTTCACGTGCAAAAGCCGAACATGTTTCAATAGACCCGGTTTCAGTCTCAACAATCTTTGCGGTTGCCTTCACGTAAAAACGCCCTTCGATAAATTCGATAGAGTCAGTCACCATAACATAACATCCGTATTTTTCGCACACCCTTTTCGCTTCTTGCAAAATATCCTCACACGAACGGTATTTGTATCCGCCAAACTTATTAAATCTCGACTTTTGAACATTCATTTCGTTTTGAATGTTGGGCAAATTTTTAATCATAACTTTTATTTTTTAGGGTTAATATTAAATAGGAAATTCGCATCGACTCCGGTAGCCTCGCATATCTCTTTCACCCACTCTATTTTTATCGTTTGGGTTTTGTGGTTACACAAGGCAGACATGTTTACCGCCTGCGTTCTTTGTTTTGAGTCTTTCCACAGCAAAGCTGCAATATCCTTTTTTGTAATCTTCTTGCCGTTCATACGTGCGCTTATAATCGCATCATTTACACGGATCATTGTATTTTCAATATTCATAAAATAACCTCCTTTCCACATGTTAAACATTCGTATACATTTTCTTCCTCTCTCTCAGGCTCACAATCACGGTCGCAATACTGTTTGCTAAATTTGGGATAAGATTCTATCAATCTGAGTAAACCTCCGCAATTCGGGCAATCTCCCGAACCGATGCAAGTTAATTGGCAAATAACATTGCTTAATGCAAGCGTTCCGCAAATATCAACTGATATATGTTTGGCGATTGAAATATCAATATCAGATATTGTATATCCAAATACTGAATCTTCTTCATCTTCATCAATGTACTTATTGAGAAACAAAACAAGTTTTTCGTAGGAGAATGAAATACCTTCATCCTTGCAAACCTTCACAAGCAATTTGTAAATTCGATCTTTTTTAATCTGCATATTATTCGTTTTTAATGTTACTACTTATTTTTTGATGTCGCAAAGTTAAGGATAAACTTTAAATACGCAAAGAAATTCTTTAATTTTATTGTTAATGAAATGTAAAACGAGCCGTTTTAATCATTAGAAACTGACAAAAGCCTACCTTTGCATCACTTTCATACTTGTTACTACATATTGTTAGATTTGTTTCATAGAGCAACGATAGTTTCGGTATGTGATATATAGAAACTAAAAAGGGATGGCAAAGCGTTGCACATCCCTTTTAAATTATAAGCCAGCTAATTTATGATTTATAGCGTTCAGTATCTTATTTCTCAAAAACGAACTAACCGTTTTCTTTAGCAAGTTATTCAGATAATATACAGATTCCATGTGAAGGTATCTTTCACAATAGACCATTTTATTAAAGCTTAAAAACTTGGCAAACTCTTCTTCATTCATACGGCAACATCCCCCTTTATAGCCGGATAGCACATATAATCTACTATCTTAATATCTTCATACTTAAAATCGAATATATTACGAACATTCGGGTTTAGTTCCAATTTGGGAAGGGCGAACGGCTTTCTACTCAATTGTTCTTTCACCTGTTCAACGTGATTCAAATATATATGTCCGTCCCCGATCGTATGAATGAATCTACGAGGCTTTAAGCCGCAAACTTGCGAAACCATAGACAGCAATATAGAATAAGATGCAATGTTGAAAGGAACGCCTAAAAATAGGTCTGCGCTTCTTTGATACAGCTTCAAGTCCAAATATCCGGAATCTGATACATAGAACTGGAAAAAGCAATGGCACGGAGGAAGTGCCATCATGTGTATTTCTCCAACATTCCAAGCACTAACAATTAGCCTTCTTGACTCCGGGTTAAACTTAATCATATCTATGATTGACTCAATTTGATCTACTGACATTTTACTGTTTATACGCCAGTCACGCCATTGTTTACCGTATATACGTCCAAGATCACCGGAAGGTTTTGCCCACTCGTCCCAAATATGAACGCCATTTTCATTTAGGTATTTTATATTGGTGTCACCTTTCAACATCCAAAGGAGTTCATGTATAATTCCCTTCGTGAATACCTTCTTAGTTGTTACAAGTGGGAAACCGTCACGAAGATCATAAGATCGTTGTAAACCGAATAAGCTGATAGTCCCCGTTCCGGTTCGGTCTGATCTCTTTTCACCATAGGTTAAAGTCTCTTTTAGTAAGTCTAAATACTGTTCCATTTTAAAATAAATTATTTGTTAATATTACATTTGAATCTCTTTGAGAGTGCTTTTATCAATTGTTCACTTTTAAATCTATCTGATTGTTTACTCCAACACTCTCTGCAAAAGCTACCATCAAAGGCAGCATAGTATCCGGCATTTGTATTAATCACACATCCGCATTTAACGCATCTAATTTCCTTCATAATCACAAGTTTTCTAAATTCATAATTTTAACACATCTTGTTTTATATTTCCGTTTGGGTATACATACGTAGCTAATACACAACGCATGTTTGATGGTTTTATGTCATCTTCGAAGATACCACAAAATGTTGTTTCCAAAAAAGTCTCAGCAAACACACGTTGTTTTTTCTTTATCTGAGTCAATGCACTTTTGATTGTTTTAGCTTCAACGAAATTAAAAGCACTTTTAATATCGTTCCTAAAATACCATTTTTTAAGTTTCATAATTCTAATTTTTATAGGTTATATCGGTGTAATAATAAATATTTTTGTTTTTCGGGTGGCATTTCTACCACCCTGTTAATATTACTCAGACAAATACGCTATTGTATTCAACAAAGAAAGTCTTTCTTTTGCATATTTCAATTGACTCTCTATCCATTCATCTTTAGGGTATTCTTTCATTATTTCTATACGATACGAAGAAACGAATCCATTAACAAAATTTAGATATGCCTTTTCCGGGTTATTGATAATCTTAGTATTATACAAAACACTTCTTCCGTGCTCTCCCTTTCCTATTAAATCTGTTCTACCGAAATAGAACTCTCCGTTCACTGTACACGCTACATAATCTCTTTTTGATGTACGGGTAGAAATTACGTTATTCTTTTCGTCTATAACTGTATAAACAAACTTATCTCCTTTTTGCTTTTTTGTTAATCTAACATTTTCCATAATTCTAATTTTTAATTGTTACTACTTTGTTTCTTTCGACACTGCAAATATAAGCACATTATTTGAAAGTTTAAGCGAAACTTTAAGTTTTAACAATATATTAACCATTGCAAACAAAACAAAAAGGTAGCCCAATTGGGCTACCGTCTATATTGATATACTTTCAAACTTTATATTGTGGCTATTCATAAACTCAGCAAGCGCAAAAGCCTGCTTTCTCGTTACATGGACTTTAAAGCCTCGTATATAAACTTCTTCTTCGTTTGTCTTTGGCTCGTTTTGAGGCTTAATTTCGGGCTTTTGTTGCTGAGGCGTGTTATCTGTCGCCTTCTGTTCAAACTGTCTGTTTGCGGCTTGTATTGCAGCTTCTTTTAGGTGGTTTCCATAATCGAATGATTTGTTATAATCGAGTGTAGACGTATATTTGTCGATAACCGGAATATAAAACGCCTCTCCGGCAAAATGCTCTTTCAGTCTGTTAAGATCATCATCAACCGTTTTAAATAATTCGTCTATCTCCATTTTCACAACTGAAAGTGCTTTAGTCTTATTAAGCCACTCCGGACGGAAAGCAAAATCAAACAATATAAGGTTTTCATTGTGTTCCTCGAAATACTCCCTTATTTTATCCAGTTTATTTTGCTTCTCCTTTTCCTCCGTTTCCTTTATCTTGCTATCTATGCGTGAAGAAGCCTCTCCGATCAGCTTGCAAGTTTCATTAACAACGTCCTTTAGTTCGTTGAATGGTTTCATCCAAGCCTTTTCCAGTTCTATACGGCTGTCGTTAAGTCCCTTTTTCGCCTTGTTTAAAGTGGCTCTATCGGCTTTTGCCACCTTTATATTATCATCGGTATACTCTATTGAGTTATACTCAGAAAGTTTCTGCTTAACAAGTTCGTGAATATCGTTCGCCTGCTTTATCATATCGGGAAGTCTTTTTCCCTCAGTCGATAGCTGTAATTGAGTTTCGTTTATCTCTTTCATATTATTCGCGTCTAATTGATATTTGATTACTACATTGTGGTTTAACTAATAACGCACCTTCCTGACTATTAACCACCAAATCTCCCATATTATCGAACTCAATAGTATATCTTTGTCCTTTATCGTTATATACGTCTAAACCGTATTTAGCTTCAAAATTGGGAATTTCTTCTTCTTTAAATCTAACAATTACTTTCATACTTAATAACCCGGTTAACCACCACCGGGTAAGGGTAAAATGAAACTTACTTTAAATTGCGATATACGTATACCGTCTCAACTCCGTTAATTGTCTGCCAGTATTGCAGTATTTCACCATGTGGGTTATACGTGAACTTTTCATTGTTGCTGCCTTCGATGTGGTAAACAACAAAACCGAACTCGTTTTTATCCACGCTTGTAACTTTGTGGTAGCTGATACGACCCATCGAATAGACTTTAACGAATGAAGGCGATAGATCGACATGTTCCCAAACGTACGGGAATATAGACGTTGTAACCTCACCATTCACATAAACCGTCTGCCACTCAGGAACATCAATAGAATACTCTGTTTGATACACATTGTCGCTATCATCACCGCACGAAGTTAACACGAAGGTGAACACAAGCAACACAAAAACAATGATTAATGCTCTGAACAATTTTACTTCTTCTTTCATTTTGATTAAATTTTAAATTAAAAAATACTTATGGTTAATACTTTATTAGGTAAATTGAAAGAGTATTTAAACCCTTCGTTTGTTAGGACTGTATAAATTGCATCCAAAACCTCAGAACTATCGGTTGTTAACGTAACGTCCGATGAACGGTTGCCGTAATACGACATTTGAACAACTGCCATTTCTATACGCATTAAGTTATATGAAACTTCCTTGTTAGTTAGGCAGTAGCGGCAAAACGCTTTTTCCTTATCTGTCAGCATAGATGTTGAACCCGACTTACTAAATGATCGTATCATAATTCGTTGAACTCCCTTTCTAAATCTTTTATTTTATCACCCAATATTTCAAGTATACTACTTTCTATTTTGGAAACAACATCTAAATTGTATTCCTTAGTAGAAAATTCTGCGACCTCGCCATCGGAAGAAAATATTTTGATTTTAATTGTATCAGAATGTAAAACCCCTGAATGAAATTTTAAAAGATCTTTGATATTATCTTGTATATCAACAGCTTTTTCAAATAATTCTTTATTCATAATTCTAAATTTTTATTGTTAGCATACATGTGAACGGATAGAACCATCATCATAGCATATTGTATACACAATACGACCCAATGTAAACGCACGATCAGGACGTGAGACACTCCAAAATATTGATTTTCTTTCCGGATCATTCAATATGTTCTCTCTCTGTATAGCCGCTACAAGTTTTATAGCTCCTTTTATTGTCTTAGCTTTAACAGTTCCTAATACGTTAACCTCTCCGGTCAAGCAATAAATAAATTCCTTTTCTTCCATAACTCTAAATTTTATTGTTAGTAATTCGTTTCCTTTTGATGTTGCAAAGTTAAGGAGATATTTTAAATATCAAAGCACAAGTTTAATATTTAACACGAATTTAACTCTTTAGGCGTGTTCGAATAAGGTAATAAAAAACCCCTCTACTTTCACAAGCGGAGGGGGAAAAATGTAATTATGACAAAAACCCAATATATATAGTTGTTGAAAATGTTCTAATTAGAAACTGTCTATATTCGCATACCGACAGTTCGAGAATGTGATACAAAATATTTAAATAAGCATAATATGAAAATCAATAACCGCTGTTAGTGACGTTAGTAATAACTTCTACGCTGCAAATATACGTATATATTTCTCAGTAGCAAATACTTTAACGTGTATTAACCGTTTTAACGTGGAATTATCACTTTATGATAGTAGTTACGTTAAAACCTGTTATCTCTGTATACGGGTTTTTGCTCGTTACGATAAATTCCCTATACTTCACCTTCTTTAGTCGAAACCACAAAAACCGCTTTCTATGCTCTATATTCAATATCTCTAAGCTATCACGGGTAACGGTTGTTCCGGCAAACGTGCCGTTGCTATCCATGCATCCGGATAAGTCAAGCCATTTAGAGCGCATATTTACGCATTTCATTGTGTCGATAACCAAACTATCACGAATAACAATACTATCCCGTACAGCCGTGCTAAAATGCGTCTCAGTTGATATTTGAACGCTTGTGTGACTTTTCAAGTCCTTGATAGACTGCTTTAGCTCTTTTATAGTGTTATCCTTCCCTTGTATGGTGTTCCGGTACTGCTTTAAAGTCAGATTCAATTCCTCTACCTTCATGGCACTTTGTCCGCTTTTCGTCCGGTACGCAACATTCTCAGTTGTTAGGACACTAACATTTCTTTCTGCAATAGCCTTTTTCTTCCGTAAATCAGCGTTTATCAGCAATAGCGACACAATACCAAGACAAAGCACAAAAGTCGCTAAAAACGCAAATAATTTCCTTTTCATAGCTTTAGTATTTGGTTTTTGAGATTAGAGGGATCGTAGGAGACATGCACCCATGAAAAGTCCTTTTCATTAATCAATTGTTTGAAATTGAAATTGTATTTGATTAGGTAGAAAAGACGTTCGTTCTCTTCCTTGCTGCCTCCGGTAATATCAGCCGCAAAACCTTTCACGTGATCGGATGTTTTAGAGCCGCCAACGGCTTTGTTTAACTCCGGACACCGATAGCCCGAATTAACTGTGATCGGTTTACCGGAAAGCTTCCGCAGGGGGTCTAATACTTTTTCTACTAATAAGGTTAAGTTCTTTTCAACTTCCGGAGTTGGCGTGTTATCAATGCCTTTTGCCTCTGCCGTTGCTGATCGTGTCAGTTCTTTTAATGTGAAATATTTCATTTTGATAAAGTTTAAAGGGAGACATTAAGCCTCCCATGTTAATTACTTGGTTTCAATCTCAATCTTTTCTTCGTGTTCCTCGACTATCTTTGC
>OLHG01000206.1_pt1 | contig 41659 bp, 63 predicted proteins | sample 1605971 | NCBI WGS metagenome assembly OLHG01 (sample SAMN03283289) | human gut metagenome | biome: human-associated habitat; material: feces | host: Homo sapiens | place: Peru | collected 2012 | reverse complement strand
ATATCCACTAATCCTTACCTGTGACTTCAACTATAACCCTATGTGCTGGTATCTTGTACAGGAAATAGGGGAAGGTAAATGGCATATATTGAAAGAATTAATTGATAATAATGTCACCACAAAAGAAATGTGTGAACGAGTTTATCCGTTAATACTAGAATATGGCACTAGACGACTAACAATAATGGGTGATGCTCATGGTAGGGATAGAAAGACTAACGGTTCTGACTATTCTGTAATGTTAGCCTACTTTGGAGGGAAACACCTCGATTGTACTTTGAGAGTAGCAAAATCTAACCCTAAGATTAGAGAAAGGTTATCTGTTCTGAGAGGTTGTATCTGTAATGCCAAAGGCGAGAGAAAATTATTTGTGGATAGTTCTTGTACAAGATTACTTTATAACTTTGATGAATGCAGAAACAATCTAGCTAATGCAGGGTTAAGAGAGCCTACTGATAAAGAAATTCAGGAAGACGATAATAAGAGATACTTAATACACCCTATCGATGCTATGAGTTACCCTATTCACTTTATGCAGACATTTAGAGATATTAGCAAATCTTAACATATATTAACATAGGTATTGACAAATATCCATTAATAGTAAATAATATAATTATAATATAACAATTGGAGGTATAACTAATGCCAGATATCAATAGTAATGAAATGAATTCTATTGGACAGAATATCTCAGACTTGATTAGTAATAAGGCAGAGACTGAAACTGTGGCAGACGAGACTTTTGAATATAAAGAAGAGTTTTACGATGTATCAAAATACAAAGATGAAATAGGCTCTTTTATAAAAAGAAAGAGATACGAATTAGATACATTGAGTGAAATGCAAAGTACCTATGAAAAATTGTATAGCTCAGTTTATGCGGGAACTGTAACTTCTGATGAAGAAAGATATCCTCATACCGCAGAGATGTTTAAGGTGTATAAGTCTGCAATAATTGAGAGTTCATTAAGTGGGTACAGTGCCCTATTAGAAATCTCTGGAAGAGATGCGTATTCGACTTTAAAAGTACCAGAACTTAAAGATATTATGACTAACCAATTTAAGAGGATGTCATTATTGGAAAAACTTTCAGGTGATACTGTTGATGATTGGCTATTAAAAGGTGAAGCCGTAAGTTTTATTAAATTAAAGAAAACGAGAGAAGAGTATAGAACTAAGTCAACGTTAGTAGATGCAGAAACTGGTAGAGATGTAGCTTCTTTTAAAATCAAAGAATTTGTTTCCTATGAAGATATCGACATTGAACGCATTGATCCGTTAGACTTCTACGTAGATGCTTACGACTATAAGAATGACCCGAGAGGTTCTGCTAAAATAGTTAGAACTTGGATTAGTTCAAAAGAGCTTTTGACTTCAAATGCTTATCCGTTCTTGACACAGGAAGATAAAGACGATATTATAGCATCTGTGGGAAGAAACGGTTCAGGATATAACTTCCAATACGACGCTACAATGTCTTCTACAAATCAGCTAAGAAATAAAACTGATGTTAATAAGATAGAAGTACTAACATATTATGGCGACTATATTACAGCAGACAATAAAGTCCTTAGAAATATTAAAGCAGTTCTAGTCGGTGGTAGAATTGCAGATGCTAAGTATTCGGCAGTTAATACTAATAGAATTATCTACGCACCTTACAAAATAGACGATAAAACTCATAGAGGAGTAAGCCCTTTATGCTGTACCGAAGTGGTTAATAGACTTGCTAATAGAGTTACTGACATGTTTATCAAGAACTTAGACGACGCCTCTAACCCTATCATGTTGTATGTTAAAGGGTGTTTAGATGCTAACCAAGTCAAGGAAGTAAGAACAAAAAGACAATGCGAATATAACGACGTAGCTCAACCTCCAACATTCTACGCTCCTCCTGTTGCAGCAACACAAGGGTTACAATTAATCCAAATGATATTAGAACAGAATAAGAATGTTTTAGGACTTAATAAATATTTGGCGGGTAATACTGATGGAGCTGTAAGAACTGCAAGAGAAAGTTCTATTCTATTTCAGAAAGCAAATGCTAGAATGAGAGTAGAGACAGATGTGTTCAGTTACAATTACATGCTATCTTTATTCGTAGCCTTTTATGCATTTAATAGAGAGCTTGCTCTATCCTTGGAACAACCACTAGAAGAGATATATACAGACAAACAATTAAAAGTATCTATTAGCACCAATGCTTCGAGAGCTGACAAAGAAGGTGAATTACAAAGATTAATGCAGATGTTACAATTGCCTATCGCACAGATGATATTCTCTAACCTTCAACCAGAACAAGTGGTATTAGCAGTACGATACTTGATGGCTAAGGCAGAATTAACTGATGCTGATAACTTACTAGAATTAATGGATAATTCACGAAGTCCCGAGCAAGGTCCTCCGCCAGAGGTTCAACAAGTATTAAATCAAATGCCACCAGAAATACAACAAGAAGTAGAACAAAGAGCTAATCAGATAATGCAAGCTCAACAACAACAAAGGCAACAATAATAATAGCAGTAAGATAACAATAGAACTTAACGAAAACATAAGGAGATTACCGAATGAGTGAAGAACTAAACAAAGACATTATTCCTGCTGAGGAACTAGAAGCAACAGATAAAGTTGTCGAGGAAACAACAGCAGTGGTTGAAGAAGAACCGAAAGAAAAAAAAGAAGAAGAAACACCTAAACAGGAAGAGGTAGTAGTAGATGAAGAAGTTAAAAAGGACAAACCTACCGAAGTTTTACCAGAAAGTGAAAGCGATGACGATAAACTACCAGAAAAAACCGAAGATAACAAGTCTAAGGAAGAAACTACTGATGCTGATGCTAGTGATACTGTTGAGGAAGTTCCGGAAACGGTAAAAGAAGAAGTAGATGTCGATGCAATAAAAGCCGAACTTGAAGAGCTGAAAGCTGAAAAAGAAGAAAGAGCTGATGTTGAAAATCTTAATAAAGAAAATGCAAGAGTTGCAAGAGAATACGACGAATTGTGTGGACAGGTTAGTAGCAGATTAGAAGCTAAACTTAAAGAGTTAGGTATTCCTTTGGATAAAAGTATTACTGATTTAGAAGCAGAGGATAAAGCGAAAGCAGAGATTGCAAGAAAGCTTATAGGAGATGCTAACGAATTAATTGAAAGAGCAAAAGTAGCAGCTACTGATTTTCTGAATAAAAAAGCGCAAGATGTTATCTTTAAGAAAGCTGACAGACTACTTAGAAAGTATGATGTTACAGAAGAGGAAGCTGATGTAGTAGCTAATACATTCTTAGATATTATTGCTCAATCAGGAGTAAGAGACTTAGAAGATGATTTGAGAGCTAAGGTGGAACTTGCAGTAGCAAAAGCTAAAATGGTTTGTCAACATGTGTCCAAGACCGCAGAAGTAGTAAAAGAAAAAGCAGACGAAGTGACAGAAAAAATTGAGAAAGTAGAAGACATTATTACTCCTCCAAAGGTGGAAGAACCAGTTAAGGAAACTGAACAAAAAGAAGAAAGCAAGGTCGAAGAGGTTAAAACAGAAGAAGAACCACCAAAACCGACATTAGACACAGCGGAGTTTGAAGAGGGGGCGGCAAGTAAGCCTCAACCAACGGCAAGTATTACAGTGGATAATGTATTAGACAAAATGGCTGCACTACCTTATAAGGAACAGACACAATTCTACAAAGAAAATATGGCTCTTATCGAAGAAGCTTTAAGAAGAGGTGTTAAATAGATATGAAATTCAAAGATTTTATAAAGACTGTATTCCGTATTCATAAAAATGTTATCAAAGGTGAATTTGAAGAAATACAAAACCTAACCCCAACAGAAGAAGACTATAAACAAGGGGAAGTAATGGCAGATGCGGCAGTTGCAGCTATGGCAAGCGTGGGATTAGGATATACAGTTCTAGGGAAACGAATAATAGCAAAGGTCTTCGCCTATGGTATCAGGGATATCAAAGATGGAATTGAAGATAATAGTAAACTAATTATAGGACGAGTTATAGAAGAAATTAGAAATGAACAACAACAACGAGAACGAAAAGCAGAAGAAACGTAAACACTTAATAAAATGTTATGATGACATTTATATTCCAATAATATTTATATTAACACTGGCTTTTATTCTCGGGTTAATAGGTTCTAAATACAATGAAGGATATTCAATTCCACTAAACCATAAATATATTAATCTGAATGAGTTCAATGCGAACGTATAAGGTTTAAATCCTAAACCGCAGACTATGGCAGTATGTAAGGTAATTTACGGTATATTGGTAGTTAGTCTCAATAGGTCGAGCAGGCAGAACGTGGCTCTCTGGTATAAACCACAAAAGAAAATATAGACAATGTAAATGTGTAATTAATTAGAAATCTAAAAGGAGAAACAAACATGGCTTTAAAAGTTGATGGAACGAATAATTCTTATGAAGTAGCTCTTGCCCAAAAACTTCAATTGCAATTAACTCAGCCAATGTCTGATATTCAGACTAAATTAACTAATAGAGACTTCGAAGGAGACTTCTTTAAAATTGGTGATACAGTCTCAATCGTAAAACCTGATGCAGAGTCTGTCAAAGTAGAAGTAGGTGAAGTTACTGACGTAAGAATGGCACTAGGGCAGGATATTGATTTTGAAGAAAAAATGACTTTGAAAATTGATAAATCTTCTAGATACGGCTTTTTTGTATCTGATGTTAATAAGGCAGAAGGTAAATGGAATTACGAGTCACTAGGTTTGGCAGTTGCAGGGCATAAAATTAGACGTAAGAAAAACGTTGAATTGTGCAATTTGGTTGTCAATGATACAACTATCACAAGATTGGGTACTCCTGCTGCTCCTATTCAATGTGCATCAGTAGATGATTTGTACGCAAAAGTCCTTCTTCCGATGTACTTGCACTTGTATAATACTGGTGCTATTGCAGCAGATGGTTCAATCCCTATGGGTTCTAACCCAGTAGAAGGTAAAGCGTCTACCGCTGGTGTGTTCATGCCTACTGATGGTATCGCAATGCTGTTACAATCTAAATACTTAACAGACCGTTCTACTACACAAGCTGACCAAAAGGTTGAAACTGCTAACGTAGGTAAGGTATTAGGTATGGACGTAGCAATCGAACCAGCATTATCTCAAAGTTCTGCTGAAAAGATTACGGTAGATGGATTAGCAAAAGGTGCGTTCGTTGTAGTTGCTGGTACTTCTAACACTGTAACAGAAGCTTCTAAGGTTCTTCCTCCTGAAAAATTCCGTTCTCACACTAGATTTGGAGACGAATTCCATGGTTTGGAAGTATACGGTAGAAAAGTTGTTGAAAAAGATGCTGCTATTGTAGCATTCGTTGAAGCACCCGTAGCCTAGACTTCAATAAGAGACATACATAATAATTAACGGCTTTTGGGGGAGTTCACGTTAATTCACCTTTCACTCAATACATACTCATTAAACTTCCCCGTCTCTTTTCTTAATACAATAACTTTAAAGGATTTTATATATATGGCAATTTTAGTAAAAGATTTATATAACCAAGTAGCAATAACGACAGGTTTTCCATTATATTCTAATGAAACGGACACCCCTGACACTACTAGATTTTTAATTCAATGTATGAGTTTAGCATTACAAAGTGTAATTGATGCTCTTTATATTTCGAACAATATCCTAGAAAGAACTGATACTATTCATACAAATGAAGGACAATCTCTTTACGGTATAGAAGGAATGATTAAGAACTTGCAAATCAAAGACCCTTTGTCTGGTAAATTTTCTAGATTGCCATACCTAGACCAATTTAATAAAGACGAAGAAGATGCTAACATACAGCAAGGGAAGCCTCGGGGGTATGTTATAAAGAATGGTTATTTAAGATTAGTTCCTATTCCTGATGATGATTATGAATTGAAAGTCACTCTATCCTCAGAAAAGCTAGTATGGAGTAATAATGATATAGCTAAGATAGGAATAGACAGTGTAGAAGATACTATAATGGCAAGCCAAGAATTTTGTAACGTAGTTTATCTAAGAGCTTGCTCTACTATATTTACCCGAACTCAAAATGCTAATGCTAATGTATTTAATGTGCTAGCAAAAGATAGAATGAGAACATTAATAGAACGCGATACTGGAACTACGGAAGCGTCAAGAGTTTGGGATAGAAGAGCAGGACATTACAATCCTGAAAAAGGTTTACTGGGATAGGAGAGAGTATATATGGCTAGACCTAGAAAAGGAACTAAGAATATAGATGGACAGTGGATATTCTCTGATTTTAGTAAAGGTTTATATCTACTCGATACACCTCGTAATATAACCGAACAATTATATTCTCTTGCAATAACTGGTGGGAGAAATTGTTGGGCAGAGAAGGGAGCTCTGGTTAATCAATATGGATATCTTGAAATAGGAAAACTCCCAGAAGACGACCCTGTAATTGCTTACACAAGAATAGCTGCTGGTAATAATGATTTCTTTATTATAACATTGCAAGGTAAAGTTTACTTATACACGGCTAATGAGGGATTAAAGGCATATAAAACTAGCTTAACTATTTCAGGAACTCCTATTACTGCTAGAAGAGCAAAAGACTTAATTGTCTCTTCCGCTGGTAATCACAGTATTTTTGGAGCTTATTATAAAATAGCAGAACCCGTCGAAATATTGACAGTGGCAGCAGACCAAATGTTTAAGTATACTGCTTATTGGGAATTCCATACGACAGAGGATAATTATAAATATTTTTGGACTAATAAATCTATTGCAGTAAATGGAGATGAGTTCTATGTCATAAGTGCTACTCAGTCAAAAGAAGAAAAGAAAACTGGAACTTGTACTATAAGAATATGTCCTGCTGACTCTACAAAGACTTACGAAGGACCTTATATAATTGCAGAGAAAACTAGACAAGAGGTAAGCTTTGTGTTTAAGCCTGAAAACACAGAACCAGATACAGGAGGTACTGTAACCCCTAAACCTAACGTGACTATCAATCCCGCTCTAATGGAAGTATCTCAAAACAGGTTATTCATTCAAGATACTAACGGAACTATATTCTATACAGCACTGGGTCTTGTCGGAATTGATAGCGAAGTGCAACAGTTGAATATTAGCTTTGATGAAAGTGCAGGAGCTGGATACTTCAAAGGCTTTTACAATGATACATCTCAAACTCTTGCTATTGAAGATTTTCTTTCAGGTACTTTAATTACCAAAGAAAGTGGCTTTTATTTCCTAACAATATCACAAGCAACATCAGCAACTGGCAGTGCTATTTATACCGTTAATATAGAAAAGATTTCTAACTGCGGACAGAAATATGCATCAGACCACGTAATTGTTAGAGAAAAAGTATATGCTTTCGATACTAATACAGGAGCTATTGTAAATGCGATATCAGTAAACGTATTCGGTTCTATGGTTGCTGGAAAACCTATCGTATCAGCAGAATATGTAAATGCTCAAAACTCTGGTATAAACGACAGTAAAAGATACTTAACTTATAACGCAGAGTCAGAAGTATTCATTTTATATTATGGAGAAAACCTTAATAATGGCTTAATTCTTACAGCAGCTGGGACTTTATTCCCTAGACAATTAGATAAACAAGTTATCGGATACCTAGGTTTTAATCAAGGTGTTGCAGGCATTACAAGAGATTGTAAGATTATTCAGGATTTCAAAAAGTCTTCAATAGTTCCTAACTTATCATCTATCGTGGAATTTGAAGCTATCGGTTTAAGAAGTAATAGACTGGCATGTGCAACTATATTAGAAGTAACAGAGTTAAACGAAATCTCTTATAATTTATCAACAAGTAATGCAGGTTCTTCTTATCAAAAAATTATACCTTCGACAGATGCATCTACTCGTGGAGTTATTCTACCTCCAATGTTGTATTCAGATAAAGAAAAACAACTTATATATGACAGCTTCTCAATAGAAAGTAAATGGGCAGATAAGAAGTCTAATGTGACAAGGATATCAGCTCCTATGTCTGGGAGAGAAGGCATATTATTAACGTTTGAATTTCCAGCAAATACTGCATTTTGTTTGAGTGCATTGAGACTGCCTGATTTTAGTCAGGGTGAATAAAGGAAAGATATAATAGATATGAAGCACAGAATATTAAATAATTCAGATTTGGAAAAGTATCTAGACGATATAATCGAATGTTATAAAGATAATCCTCAAATACTTGATAGTCAAAATCCTTACTGCCTAAGCAATAGAGATGGAGCTAGGCTGTTTGTGGGCTCGTTTATAGATGCCGAAGACTCACTTGTCATGGGGGTATTCGATAACAAAGAAGATAATCTATATGGACTTGTAATATTCGACAGAATAAGAATGGCAGATAAACGAAGTGCAGAAGTGCATATAGCTTCGTCAAGACAGGTTTGGGGTAAGATAATATTTGATATATATAAAGATATTTTAAATACTTGTATATTTAACGTTTTATATTGTCAGATACCTCAAAACTGTGTATTAGCTATCGGGTTAGTAAAACGTTTAGGGTTTAAGAAAACTGGCTACATACCAAAAGCTATTCCTTATGTAAATATTAAAGGGGTAGAAAGAGTATACGATTTGCAAATATACTCAATAGAAAAGAAAGATAAGTAGCTTAGACACAGAGGAAAGATATGGCAAAGTTTAAACGCAAGAAAATAACAAAAGATGCTGCTGGTATTAAACATGGTTTTAGAAGTGGTTTAGAGGAACGAATAATTAAACAATTGGAAGAATACGATATTCAACCTAACTACGAGTCTATTAAACTAGATTATATTATACCTGAAAGCAAACATATCTATACCCCTGATTTCCCCGTATGCAAGTCTATCGTTATAGAAACTAAGGGTAGATGGGTTTTAGAGGATAGACAAAAAATGTTACTACTTATAGAGCAGCACCCTGAGATAGATTTTAGAATGTTATTTTACAACGCCAATCAAAAGATTAAAAAAGGTAGTAAGACTTCTTACGCAGACTGGTGCGATAAGCATAATATTAAGTGGGCAAACAAAGAAATTCCACCTGAATGGATAGCGGATATCTTCGAAGCTCTTAGTAAAGAAAATTAATATATTTTAACATAAGTATTGACAATTGATGATGTATATGAAATAATATAATTATAGGAGGTTTAGCTAAATGACAAAAGAAGCTAAATTTAAACAGACTGACTATACGAAGGGTGGTAGAGACATATCTAATACAGCCATTCCTCTGTATCAGGAAACGTTGACCCAGATGGGAGACTATAACAGAAATATCCAGAACAGGATAGACCCTTATATGAAGTATATCGACTTGGCACAAGCTGGGGAGACTTCTGATTTTCTACGTAATTACAAGAGAGCTATGGGGCAACAAACTGGACAAAACTATGCAGCTACTGGGGGAGGTTACTCTTCTGCTAATCAATTAGGTTATGATGATTTACAAAATTATTATAACAGGCTAGGAGCTAATCTATACACTGCTGGTTTAGGCATGGCTGAGCAAATGGCTAATAACGAATATAACGCTCTATATAATTCGTTAGGGGCTTATAACCAAGCTTACGGACTAGGCAAAGATTATTCTTACTACGACCAGTACAATGACTTAGTAGACCAAGCAAATGGTAACTGGTTGAGCGGATTGCTTACATCTGCTGGCGACTCTATTGGAGCTATTTCAATGAACTCTAATAACCCTTGGGTAATGGCTATTGGTGGTGCAGTAGGACATACTATGGGTACTGCCGGTAGAATGATGGGCAATAATGCCAGTGATATTCTAGCCTCATTAAGAAACCAAGGTGCTGGTAATGGAGGACAAGGACAATATGGTAGTAATCAAAGCTCTGCTAATGCTGAAAAAGGAATGAGTAATCTATTAGGTAATTTTGATTGGTTTAGTGGCAATGGAGGGTTTGGTTCTTCATCAGGAACCACAACAACAGGTGGAGGAAAAGGTAGCCTAGGTGGTATAGGTAATTATGGACTAAACACAAAACAGAGCATGCCTGCATTTAAAGGGTTCGGGAAGTAGGAGATTATAGAAATGGTAGATTTTAAAGAAAGATTAAAAAGAGCAGCTATTTCCGCAGCAAAAAAGACTCCCGCAGGTAGTACAATATTAAACTTAATAGACCAAAGTCGAGGAGTTAAAAAGGAAATAGAACGAAGACAAGAAGTAACGAGGAAAGAAATGGACAAAAAACCTAGTAGTTCTAAAACTCCTATTCAGAACAAGGCAGTAGAGAGAAGAAAAGCTGTAAGCTCTGTACCTCAATCAAATATTTCCAGAATGCAACCAACTGCAAATAGAGCAGACATGCAAGCTATGATTGCTCAAATTGCAAGAGAGGAAGGAGTAGACCCTGCACTAGCTTTATCTATTGCACATATAGAAACTGGTGGGACGTTCGACCCTAACGCACTGGGAGATAATGGTAACAGTAGAGGGTTATTCCAAATTCACGGACCTTCTCACCCTGATTATAAGGGAGGTTTTAACCCAGAGGCGAATGCGAGATACGGAATAAGATTATTTAAAAACTTATTAGAAGCCAATAATGGAAGCGTTAATAAAGCTATATGGGCATATAATGCAGGACAGGGAAACGTTAATAGGGGAGTTCTTCCTTCTACTACAAAAGATTATATTAATAAAATGAGTGTATTAGGGCCTCAATATAGACAACAATTGCCTAGTAGCGATGCACCTGAACTAAGACCTGAAAATTATCAAGTACCTGCGGATATAGGTGGTACTAATATTGTAGACCCTAGGGTTACGCAGCAACCTGTTGGACAAGTACAACAAATGCAAGCTCCAAAAGCAGTAACTACAACACCTCAATTAGATACTTTGAAACTTCAACTACAATCTCAGTTGCAAGACCCTAGGAATAAACAGTTAGATATTCCTACTATGTACAATAGACTTACTGAGAAATATAATGAGCTACAAAATCAAATTCAAACACAAGACCCTAGATATCAAGGTGGTTTAATTCCTTCGCAAGGCTATTATGTTAACCCAGACGAAGCTATTAGGCGTATGAAGATGGACGAGGTTAATCAACGAATTAATGCTATCCATGGTCTACCTAATAATGAACCATCTAGATTGGATAACTACTTGAAAGAGCAAGAGTTAAGATATCAACTTAGTCAAGCTAATCAGGCAGGGGTACCTTACGCTGACTATCAAGCAGCTATGTTAGATAGACAAAAGCAAATGGTATCTGTAAGGGCAGCTCAAATTGATAGCGAGTTAAAAATGGCACTAGCCAACGAAGACAATGTGTTTAAGCGTCAACAATTGGCAGCTTTAATTGAACAAAACGGAATAGATGCACAGAATGAAATAGGTAAGTTAAATTATCAAATACAAGCTACTGGGGCAATCGAACAATATAAAGCACAGGAGAATAGAGAATTACAATATCTTAAAAATTTGCAAACCCAAGCAAACAATGAAACTCAATTTAAAAGAGATTTAATGAGAGATACCTATAAAAATAAACTAGAACAGGATAGAGATATTGCAAAGGTTAAAGCTAATCCTTATCCTGCAATAGGCTCAATAGCAGCAATGGCTGGTTACGACCCTGTAATAGCTCGTGGATTAATGGAAGCTTCTGGATTAGGAGGATATGCTTTTCCTAAAATGACGCCAGAAGTGGCTGATAAAATTTATGGAAGAACTCCTAACGTCCCTACTCAGAGTGGTTTTTTAGATAAAATAAGAAGATATGCTGGATTAAGTCAGGGAGGATTACAGGCTAATGAGCAGTAATATGAATTATATAGACCCTTCTGTTTTAAACAGCATGTCTGCTGATGCATATTATAATTATTTGATGGGGCAACGTGTAGGTGGGGGTACCCCCCTCCCTAACCCATCTGCGTATTGGGATAGACCTATTCAAGAAAGACTTCAAAGTCTTCAAGGTAGCGATGTAGCTCCTGATGTAGGTGGAAGTATTAGAGGTTCTGGTAATAATTTCTTTAAAAACGTTCAGGCCAATATGGCTGAAATAGGTACTGGGATTGCTGATATAGGTTTACACCCCATAGAAACTGCTCAAACTATCGGAAGCTACTTACAAAGAAATTATAAAAATCCTTATAAAATTGCAGGTGACGTTAGTGATATGGTTACTTCACCATATAACTTTAAACTAGGCGATATAGGGAATAAATCAATAGGAGAGATAGTTGCTGGGGCTGCCGTAGGAGCTTATGAACACCCTGTCGACGCTGCTCTTGATATTACTTCGTTAGGTGGTTGGGAATTATTAAAAACAGGCTTAAAGGCTACCAAAGCGGGACAGAAAGCTTTAAAAGCTACTGAAAATCTAGCTGCGAAGGCAGGATTAGATTTGGGCGGAGATATAAATAAAGCCGTCCAAGGCGGGCTAGATGTGTCTAAGGCAGAAGTCAAAAAAGCTTTGACAGACGCTACTAAACCCATTCAGAAGGAAGCAGTAAGAAATGCTAAACCTATCAACTTAGCCCTAGCGATTAAATCAGCAGAAGAGGGTATACCTGTAACTGGTAAAACACTGGAAGTCAAGAATGCTCTTAAAGAATTTTCTACTAAATGGGACGATGTTGTAAAAAAATATTCTCCTCATACTTGGGTTGAACCGCAAGACTTGTCTATTATTCAGAAGATAGCAAGAGATAGCGGTGATACTTATGCTACGGCTAGAAAAAATGTAACTCCAATTCTTGATACTTTAAAAGAAGAAAACGGTCTGACCAAAGTAAAAGAACTTGCTGAGAGTGGGAATACTAACGCACAGAAGGTTTTAGATGCTAAGTCAATGTACGACAAAGGAGAGATTTTTCCTGTTACCCACGGTATCGCCGAGGTAAAGAAAATTCAAGAAGTAAGTCCTGACAGAATATTGAATAAAAGATTTTCTACAAGGGAATTTGGCAATGCTTCATATATCGATATTGCTAAGCAATTAATGAGACCTTCCGAATATCTAGAAGAATTAGGCGTAAACTTTGCTAATACTGAAATAGCTAGGCAAATACTTCAAGGCGAGAAACTCGGTGGAGTATCTGGTTTAGCTCCTACTGATATGAGTAAAGCTGTATATGTTCAAAGAGAGGCTATGGAACAGGCTATGCGTAATGAAAAAGATATTCATGAAGTATTAAAGTCTGCTCAAAAAGAAAAAGTTCTTGATGACGATATCCCACTAGATGAGACAACTGCTAAAATCTTAGAAAATAAGACTGAACGTAGAGGAAGTGCAATGAGTGGGGTCGCTGGCGATTTAACCAAACTTGCCAAACAATCCATGTTAGGTGCTGGTTCTTATTTAGGTGGTAACGCATTGACGGCAGCAACTACTGCAATGCTTAATTCGGGCCCTATGTTAATATCTGATATTATTAAGGCGTCCAAGTCAAAAGGAAGGCTTCTTCAAGACTTAGGATTATATAGAAGTGATGCAAAAGCTACTAAAATGCACCACCCTATTACTCAGGCTATAAACAATATCAATGATGTTGGTGGTGGTAAAGCTCTTAGATGGGTTGATAGAAAAATTCAGAACTGGTGGGGTGAGGTAGCTGCTCATGCTGCATTAAGAAAAGCAGGGGTTGAAAGAATATCTGATGCTACAAAAATACAATTAGCTGATATTATTCACAATACTAGAAGAGGTGGGCTATTAAATGACCCTGTGTCTAGTTTGCCTGCAAAAGCACAAAACCTTTTAGGAATAACTAATCCATTCTTTAATTGGATAGAAACTGCAACTAAATCTACTTATCATCAGTTCAAAAATGCTCCATTCTTGTCGAACGTAATCTTAACCGATGTTTTAGCCAATATTGGTTACGACCAAGAGATGCAGAATAGACTAAACCTAAGAGTCAAATCTGATAAACCTTATGTATCATACAAATTTGATGATAGAACGGGTGAAATCAAGGAAAGTACAGTTGAATATTTACCTATTACATCTTCATTTAAGTTCTTAGATGGTGCTGGTTTAGGAACTGATGCTCAACCTGCTAGTGTGCCTTTGTTAAGCGATTTACTTAGCGCTATGCAAGGAAAAGACAGATATGGTAGACCACTTAAACGAGCAATGAAACCTGATGAAGTAGTACAAGCTATTGGTAATAATAGGTGGAGAATGAACCCTCAAACTGGTGAAAGAGAAAAGATTGGCGGACAAGCTGACGAAATTCTCGCAACTGCTATCAAAGATGTTCTAGTACCTACGTCATTATGGAATAGAACGTTAGCACCTGCACTAGGTGGCGTTATGGGAATGCATTATAATCAACCTTATGCACAGTCTATCTTGGGAGATTATTCAGACAGTGATGCTTATAATAATATGTTAATAGGTGGTAATCCTGAAAAACCTAGAACTGGCATGGACGTTATAAGAGCAATTTCTGGTAGAAGTCAATATCCTTACTATGAAGATAGAGACTATATGACGCCATCAGAAGCTCGTAAATTTATGAAGGGCGTAGCTAGACAAAGAAGTAGGAGACTAGACTAATATGGCAATAGAGAAATTTAAGTTACCGAGAGAAGACTGGTACGATACTGTCAGGGTAGACCCTGATACTGGGGAGATTGTCGGAAGAATATACAAAGATGCTTTAATTGAGAATTTTAATGCAATAGAAGCTCAGTTGAATGAACTAGCAGGTCTTAAAGGATATAACGTAGACATTCCTGATTTATCAAACTTTGACTTTGAGGATACTACTCTTGAAAGTGATGAAAATAGAATTGTAAACGTTCAATCATTTTTAAAAATTATGGGTATTCAAGGATTTCCTATCGAATGCACTTTTACAGGAACTACTTGCAAAAGATTATTATACTTTGATAATCTAAGCAAACCAAAGGTCTTAACAGATGTAAAGATTACAGGACTAGATGAAACTACTAACAAATACGTTCTTTTAGATTTTGTCAATAATGAATTGAAAGCATCATCTACAATAGGAGTAGAAAACACTACCTTTGTAGGAATGTATAACAAGGGCGAGGTATATTGTTTAAATCATAGGGATTTGGCTAATATAAATGTATTGTCAATCCTAAGTAATATGTCTGAGGATATCAGAGGCTTTGGCGAGTTAGGCGGACATTGTTCCCCTGTCAATCTTATCGGAGCTAATGGAAGAGCTTACGGTTGTTGGTATAGAGAAAGTAAAGGACCTAGACCAATTAGAATGACAACAGTGACAGATTACGGAAGAAGGGAGAATAAGTAAAATGAGCTTTGACTTTTTTAATGCATCAAGCCTAGCCTTCGGAAGTAAACTCACCGCAGCTTTCAAACAACTAGATAGTTTATATACAGAGGCAGCAGATAATATCAAACAGATTATAGACAAACAGGAAATACTCAAACAATATATAAATAGAAACTATCAAGTGCCAGAGCCTAATAAACCTACAAACGCTTGCAGAACTAATGAAGTATTTAACCTTATCAAGGGTAGAACGATTATAAAAGACCTTAGATATGACTTAACTGATAAGACGCTTACAATGGAGTTTGTAAAACACTCCCCTGTGTTAAATAGAATAACAAGAGCAACAGGTAGTACAACACTTGAAAGCGGATATTGTTTTTATAAAGTAGCACCTTCAAACGCAAAAGTTAATACAGAAATAAGGTTTTCGGAAACAAATGATAAAAAGAGCGACGAACTATTTCTTATAAGGTTTGAGGTCGACACTGTCAATAAAAGTATGATGATACTTGATGGTTATAATGAATTAAATATATACCCACTAGATTTTAGTCAATATACAGGGATAAGTCTTGGAGATGCACTAGAAAATCCTCATACTGCAAAAGGATACGAATGCCTATTAATCGTAGGAAATGAGCAGAGTGGTTTACTCGTAAAGAAAAACGATGTAACGATATTTGACACTTATTGTTGGGGGAATAGAGACCACGTGACTATATATGTCAAACCAGATGATGTTATTAGTGGAAGATTTGATGTAATCAAAAGGCTTAATTATATAACTACTTAGGAGAATTATAAATAATGGTTTTTAGTAAAGACTTTAAAGGACAAGTAAAAATATCAGAAGTTAAAGCTTGCTTAGATGATTTAGTTAATAATACTAATAAGCAAATAGATTTATACAATACTTCTGATTACGTTCAGGATATTAATTATAATATAGGTGCTCCTGACTTAGCTCCATTAAATTATACTTTATCTGTTGGAGGATTGAAGAAATTCCTGAATGCTTATAATGGCTGTGTAATAGGGTGCAAGGCTTTCAATATTGGAGACCAGTATGCAGTAAGTGACGGTATTATGTTTTTACAAGACGGTTGCCATAGAATTCCTGCTCAAATTATTCCTTCTTTACCCAAGACTTTGGAATATAGTCCTAGTAACAAAATATATAAAGGACAAAAACCCGAAGGGGAAGCGAAAATATATTTGGGCACAGATGGACTAATATACTTAAAAGCTGGAAAGTATAGCGCCGTAAAAGATGGTATTATCGTTGATTATGAATTAACAACAGATACTGTTTGTCAATTTGAAATACCTTCTACTTACTATGATAAAAGACAAGTTCGCTTACCGTTCACCTACGGAAGCATCGTCCCGTCTGAATTACCAGCCATAGATACTCACGAATTTCAAGGTGAAGGGTTTGTCACTGCAATTAAACAAGTTAAATCAGAAGGTGGTTGGACGGGTGCTACTTATGCCCAATACCCAGACGAGTCCTTGTTTAAATCCCCTATGAAGTTTGGTGAACAGTTATATACTTTGTATACTGGAAGTACTGGCAAGGCATTCTTCGATATCGACCAATATATATGTGTGACGTTTCCAGAGTCTGAAACTATAACAGATTTAACTTACCAAGTTACTGGACCTTGGCAATTTTCATCAACTGATACTTTCACTCTATCTGCTAAATTATTTAAGAAAAGTTCCCCTGAGACTATCATAGCAGAAGGAACAGGTACCGTAGTTGTAATGTATGACAACAGCAAAAGAAATGCTTATATATACTTTGCAGAAGGTGTTACTATCGAAGCGAATGAACAATATATCATACAATTACATCTTGGCTCCGTACCTCGTTATGCATCAGACTCTAATAATTACGCTTATTTTAGTATGAAACCTAATCTGTCGTTTCAAACTCAGAAAGAAAAAGGTAGCGTAAAAGGCACTTTTAATATCTTATTAGATAGTGACGGCTCTCTTATGGTTATAATGTATGCAGAAATACCTTTCGTCGATAATGGTGATTGGGGTACGATAAATTGGGAGAATGGAATAGTAACAAGTATCACTCCACCAGAGGCGCCATCGAATAACGACGACAGCATTACTGATTGGATTTATATTTGCGACTTAAACCCTAATAGAGATATAGCTCTTTCTAATGCTCCAAATCTAGCTGTGTGTAATGTTGGAGGAATGTATATTACTTCTCAAACCAAGAATGTAGGTCTGGAAACTATCGAGGCGAGAGATATTAGTAAAGCACAATTTGTCTCAGGGGTTCCAAGAGACGCCAAAGGCGCCAAAGGTAGCGGTAATAAATTTAATATTGTTAAGTTATTAGGCGAATATGTCGGTAGAAGTTTTCAAAGAGCAAAGAGAGCTGCTGGTGGATTAGCAATATACAATAAGTTATTTCTACCAAAAGGTATCCCTAACCCATACACTTATGAGGGAAATGGGGCTTACGGGGCTAATGGACAAAAAGTATTTGATGCAAATGTTACAAGAAATTCATAATCCCTTGACAAAATAGAATTTATAGTAAATAATAATAATATAATCGGAGGTATTACTTATGCTCTATATTGATGCTGTTTGCATTAAGGGCGAAACTAGAAGCTTTAACTGTACGATAAATACTTCGGAAGATGGGGGAGGTACTTTTAATCCACTTGACTTATCGGAGTATAATGTTAAGTTTAGAGTTTTAGGAAGTCCTACATCTGACTCTAAGGTTTTATTGGAGAAGATTATCACACAGCGTACGTTACTTGAAATAGCGGGGCAAATAACAAACCCTGCGAATGGAGAGTTCGTCTTTACAATAAACAAAGAAGATACTAATGAATTGGGTTTAGGAGCTTTTCCTATTTCTATTCAATTAGTAGGAACAGATGGAAACGACCTTGTATATACTCTTACCGAGGGTGGACAACGAGGAGAATTTAATAAATTAAGGATTGTTCAGGTATAACCTGACGAAATGGAGGTATAACCAAATGGCAGATGATAGAAAAGTAGCCTTTAATTGGTATTTAAACCGCCAAGGTCCGAGAGGTCCTCAGGGGGTAAAAGGTGATACTGGTTTCTCGCCAAATATTACTGTCGAAACTGATACTCTCAACGAGTATATTCTTCGAATAACTAATGAGGGAGGATATTTCTTAACCAGTAATCTAAGAGAACACAAAGAAGATAGGGGCGGAACTTATATACGTTATGACCGAGAGAATGGGACAATGTATGCAGGTGAAGCGGATACTGCAACAGATGCTAAGGCTGGCATGATTAAAATAGCTACTGCGGAAGATGTTGAGGCTGAGGACGAGTCAACAGCAGTCACTCCTGCTATATTAGCAGATTACGTGGCTGGCATTGGCGGAGTCTTGATAGATGATACAACAGCTTCTTCTTCTAAGGTATGGAGTTCTGAAAAGACTAGCCAAACAATAGCAGGTGTTTCCAATCAAGTAGCTACTAACACAACAGATATTTCTAATATTAAAACTGCATTGCCTAATAAACAGAATAAGCTAATTGCAGGTACTAATATCACTATTGATGGAGATATAATTAGTGCAACAGGTTCTGGTAGTGGAGATGTTACTCTTGCAGGGAATAATTATTTTACTGGTAATAACATTTTTACAGGAACAACTAAATTTGATGATGATGTCAATATTCATGGAGCTAATTTAGAGGTCGAAGGTGTTTTCAATGCTAAGAGTGCGACGATTACCGATTTACAGGTGACGAATACGCTAACTTCTTCTGGTGAAATTAATGCAGTAAGCATTAAAACAGCTGGTATTGTAAATAATCAAAATGGTAAGCACTATTTAACACAAACTTCTATTACGGCAGGAACTAATGTTTCTATTGAAGAGACTACTGATGGAGTTAAAATTTCTGCTACTGGCGGAGGCGGAGGTGGCAGTTCTCTTAACGCAGTTCAACCGCTTAAATTAGTAGACGATACTCTTACCTTGCAAATAGATGAGCAGACTATTCAAGTACAGAATGGTAAATTAGTAGCTAACCTAGACGAATTAGGCAATGAAGTAAATACTTTGGTAGGAGACGTTGCAAGTGTTCAAGCTGACTTGCTTAACAAACAAGATAAATTCACTACAAGCGAGCCATTATCAATGTTTTCAGGTGCGATTGATGCTACGGTCGATGCGAGTATTACAGAAACAGCCGATAGCTATACTGGGGGTGGAATAGACAAGGTAGTAGATTTAGATGTATCTGGCCTAAATATAGACGCTAATTCTAATTGGTCGATATGTCTGGCGGGACATAGTGGAGCTTGGAGCTCTTACTCCGCAAACACAACCGCAATCGAGATTTTTGCTGGAAGTGAACAAATTTTTAGGATTTGGTTTGGTAGTAATGATTTCCGTCTAGGACATTTGGCTGATGTTCCTTCGTCTGTGCCGAAAGCTAATGTTGATTTCACTTATAAAATTTCTTATGCTGCAAGCGGTACGCAATACACATTCTCGGGGACCGGCTTATCATCTACCAATCCGTTGGATGTATCAACAATGGCTACTGCTTTGCAACAAACGCCTTATACAACCCTAGCCAATAAAGGTAAAATTACTCAGGTTAAATTTCTAGTATGTCCTCAAATATTTGACAGAATTGATAAGGCAGTATCTTCAAGTTACATCGAGTCTAATGGTGTTAAATATCCATTAACTACGGTGGCGGGCTCAAACACTCTTCAATTAGGTATAGGTGATGGACTTTCAGTTATAGATGGTAAGTTAACCACAACAGGCGGTGGTGGAACACCGACTACTGAAAAGCATGGTCTTGAAGGCGATTATTGTTCTAGATATGGCATCGTTGATTGCCCTAATGAGATATTGGCAGAAGGTACTGGGCAAGTTACTCTAAAAGCTGGTGTCGTGATGCAAATGACTGAAACAGACGGTTTAACAACTAACGCATCAGACATGCCTCATAATATCACTTCTACTGTGGATTTCGACCTGTTCTATACTTCTGGTAGTCTGCTAGAAGCTACTCAGGTAATATTTTCAGAGCAAGAGCCCGAAGATGGCGCTGCGGGAGTTCTTGCTTGGTACAATGGCATGCAGTGGCAGTTCAAGTCAAACGATACAGGTAACATATGGAGAGCAGCTCCTGCTGTAAGATTAGCACATATCCACATCACCGATGGTAACATTACTAGAATTGATTATATTGGTAACAGGCATCTGAATAAGGTAATACCTGTTACTACGGATAGACAACAGACTATCACTGGAAGTAAAACTTTTAATAGTCCCATCTATGTCAATGAGATTAAAGGGACGCTTGGTTCGCTCGTATCACAGGTTTTATCTGATGCGCGAATTTCATTCGGAAACGTAGACAGAGAAGTTCAAATAAATGGTTCGATAGTAGTAGACAAAGATAACAAAAAAATTCTTACTCAATCAAATGTTACCGCTGGTGATAATATATCTGTTACTGAAACTGCTGATGGAGTACAGATTACCTCTACCGCAGTCACTCCCGTTCGTTATCCAGTTGAAATATCCGACAAATCTTTAATGCCTAGTTGGTATGTAGTGTACAATGACGGCTGGTGCGAGCAAGGTGGACATTTACCACAACTAGCCGCAAATAATAATGATTTTCCAGTAACGTTTTTAAAGCCATACAAAGACTTAAATTACTGGCTAGGCACCAGCAAACAAATTATTCCCGATTTAGGTAGTACCACCTTTGCCATGGCTTATACTTTCTATACTAGAAATCGAACATCAACTGGATTTACTACCGACCTAGATAACAATGTTGCATGTGAATGGGAAGCTAAGGGTTATGTAAGTTAAGGAGTATCAACTATGGAAATAAAAGCAGAATTATCAAAACCATATACAGAACAAGAAAAAATAAACTTCATCGTACAACAAAACCATAAATTGGGCTATATAATTGAAGAGCAAGAAGACAAGCTAGTCGCGTTAGGTTATACAGATGAAGAAAAAGCCAGTATGCAACAAGAAAGAATAAATCATCTTACTTGTACAGCTCTTGATTTAGCTATGTTTATCAAACAAGCAGGACTGACAGATACTGAGGTCTTACAATTTTTAAACGCTAACCTTTCTCTCCAACTTCAATTAACTCTTTGTAAAGATGTTTATTGTGGAGTCGTTAGACAATTATGTCCTCTTAAAATTACGGAGACATTGACCCTGACAGATGATATGGTAGTTCAATTCTTTAAAAAGAAGCACAATATTAAGTAATACGATATAGGGGAGTTAAATATTCCCCTTATATATCTAAATAAATAGAGTAATAAAATAGCAATATAATATATTATGATTTTGAAAGGACGGTGTACTATATTATGGTTCTTACAGTGATTAACGTTATAGCATTAATATTATTAGCCGTAGGCTATTTTAGAGGGAACTATACCATAGTAGACCTCGAAACTTGGAATAAATTAGCTCACTTCTATAATGAATATTCAGATGGTGAAGGAGGACTTGAAATTCCTGAGTTATCTAACAATGAAGGATTTTTCCGAGAATACATAGATGAAGAATATATCGACGAAGAAGAACCTGATGAGGAAGAAGAGGAATAATCAAAATATTCATTCTACGGTAGTATACATTAATTTTAAGGCGGGGTAAATATAAAGGTAATATGTTTTATCCTAGATTTTAAAAATTCATTCTAAGGCCATTAATAGCCGTTTTAAGAGGACTTATGTCAAAAGAGGATTTAATTAAATGGAAGGCCATTGAAAAAGGGTGGCAATTATCTGACTTGAAAAGAGTAAATAAAAGAATACATGAATTATGGAAGGCTTATGAAGGTTCTATCCCCTTTGAAGATGCTGAGACACTGTGTTACCTACTAGGAGAACCTATTAGTTATAAAACTGAATGGAGCTTAATTAGATTATGTAGGGATGGGGTGATGGACGTCTTCGAAAAAGATAATTGTAAATATATAGACTTAGTTGAATTCAAAAGCAAAAAAAGGAAAAAGGGTAATGGTAAATAATAATAATACTTCTAAAACCGTAAAAGAGATTTTATACAATATAGCTATAAATAAAAATACAAAAGCTCCTAGTCACGTTGCCTACCATGGTACAGGGGCTAGGTTTTATCAATACGACCCTGCGTTTGCTTTGACAGGGGAGGGGGCTAATAAGTACGGAAGAGGTTTCTATTCTGGAAGCATCCCTGAGATTGGAGAATTTTATAAAAACTGGGCAGACTCGCATGGGAAGGCAGGGACTGTATATCAAGTAAATCTTCCTGAACAATATAAATATTATAATACAGATTTACCTTTGGCACAACAGAGTGATTGGGTTAGAGGGCGACTGGCTGCTAAGGCTCAACCGGTAGATTATTCTGAATACTTTAATGACCTCAAAAGAACCAATAGGTTTGAGACCCTATATGACGATTTTTTAAAAGCTACTGGGAGAGAACCAAAATACACAAACGAGATATTAGAATTTATTAATCAGCAACCCGAGAAGTATATGAAAGAGGTTTTTAACCCTATGGGTGCTACTTCGGGAACATATTCTAAGTTAAATAGAACTTTAAAAGATTTGGGGATTGTTGGAACTACTCACTACAAACCTAATGGAGCCCATGTAAATATTACGTTCGACCCGAAGGATATTGAAATTATCCAACCTAATGAGGTGGGTATTAGAATGACCGCCAACCGTACAGACACGAATAAAACTTTCAATGAACTTCTACAAGGTTATAGAAGAGCATTTAATCCATTGAATAGGACAGTACTTCAAAACCCATATACAAGGGCTGCTCTAAGAGCGTTAGGCACCACAGGTGAGGTTTTAGGTCCTATTGGAGATGCGGTGATGATATATGAAGCTAGCAGACTAGCAAAACAAAAAATGATAGAAGATTACGACAAATTGCCTATTGAGCAAAAACAATTAATTGGTAATCATATAGGCATGAATCCTAGGGTGGGAGAAAACTGGAAAGGATTAAAACTTCCTCTTATTCAAGTTAACGACAATACACTTTTGCTAAAAGGTGGAGTAAAATATGACGATTACATGCTAGAACCTTTGGGTGATGATGTATATATGCAAGGAATGCCTGATGAGAAATTTAATAATTAGCACACGTTTTTATTAGTTTACATAATATAATATAGGAGAATGTTTATGAGAAAACCATTCGTAAAACTTTATTATGATTTCATTAATAGCCCAGAGTTAAAAACCCCAGCGGAGAAAATTATATATTCTATTATATTTTCTTTCACACAAGAGAGAAATCATAAATATATTGCAAGCCTTGATTGGCTGCAAAGAGTTACTGGGGTTGGGCATAAAGATACTTTAATGAAATACTTAAAAAGAATGGTAGCTTCTGGGCTTTTGGAAAAGGTTAAACTATCATCAAGAAGAATAATGTATCGTATTGGCAGATACCCAGAAGTAATACCTCACCCTTATGGTTCCGAAGACCTTGATGTTTTATCCTTTTTAGAGCAAACAGGGCAGTTATAGAAAAAAAGTAAGAATGATTATTGTTTTTAGAGGCATCCCTAAAATTAGGTATTAATATACCTAAAATCAGGTATGAATTATACCTAAAATTAGGGAACTATAAGATAGAATATATATAAGATATAATAGCATTATAACGGTAAGTACTTACCGTAAGAGGAAATCTCTATTAGAGATATTCCTCTTTTTATGTATTAGGTACTACGTACCTAGCTTGGACACGTTTTTTTGTTAATCTTATATAATAAGTATAAGCGATAGCTTAGACGCTATCTAATAGAATAGTCCGTCTAAGGACGTACATAACATGTCATAACAATACCACCCCCAGTTCCGCTGACCCCCTCCACGGAATGGGTTTCCAATACTTGCACACGTTTTTTCAGGGTTTGTTTATTATTACATGAATATATTATATAGTAATTTTATATAGCATATTATATAGTATGTTAATATATCAGTATTATATATAATAATTAAATACCCAACTTGTCAGCCATATATAGTGCTCGTGTATAAACCTATAATCCCACCTTTACGCGCGAAAAAAGGGGGCGGGTTATTCCCGACTATACCCCCGTGCTGCTTAAATACATTATTATAATATGTAAAGACAATATATTAAGTACTTGTTTACAATAATATAAAAGTACCTCAATTTATTTCGATATCTTTTTTATAGAATATATAACAGCCAATTATACTACTATATTATATGAGTATATTAATTGTTAAGCTATGTAAATATATTATTATAAAAGTATTGACATTTAATTTGATATGTAGTATAATAACAATGTAAGGATTGAATAAATGAACAAATCAAAAAAAACGTGTACAAACGAATAAGAAAGGAAGGAAAAAACTATGAAAATGAAATACAATAAAAGGATTTTAAAGCAACATACAGAGAGGATATTTGGTAAATACTATACTTTATATATTCTCGATGACAAAGACTATTACAACATACATATAGTAACAGACGAATACAGAGACGAAGAATTTAATACATTAAAACTTCAAGAGCCTAAGAAAGATGTATCGCTCAATGAACTCGATGAATTATATATGACTAAATTAATCCTTGAATTTGCTTTATGGTCCAAGTTTTACGGGTACAAGAATAAAACTTATCAATTTGAAATAGGAAGTACAATTGTTTTGGACGTATGATTAGTATGGAATATATACATAGCTAAAAACGTGTACAAGATTACAAAAAAGGAGGCTAAATAATTATGATTAAAATAACTTATTATGTTGGTACGAATGATAAAGATACATTGAAACCAGAACTATTTAAACGTGATTTTATCAAAGTATTTGACGAATTATTCAAGGATTATACTTTAATAGAGGCTATCGGGAAATTTACAAATAAAAATAATAAAACAACAGAGGAATTAAGTTTGGTTGTAACAACTTTTATTGAGGTATATAATAAAGTAGTACTAAGGCAACATATTCAGCACAATTGTAGTATTTTAAAGGAAAGATTAAATCAGGAGTCAATTCTTGTCGAGATGGTTAAACCTGAAATAATGTTTATATAATTGTTAAGCTTTGTAAATAATTAAAAAAATATGTTAGAAAACTATTTAAGCGTGGTATAATAATATAAGATAATAAGGAGGACAACAAAATGAAAACTTATACGAGTGTAAATGAATTCTTAAAAGAAAATCATCTTGACAGAATTAATGAACATGATAAATGTTTTAGAAAAGTTGTTGAAGAACTTGATTTTAATACTTGTAAAAAAATATTATTAAATCAACTAGAAAAAGATGGGATAACCATTGAAAGATTAAAAGAAAAATATAATCAAGATGAACACTTAAACAATATATATAGCATGGGCTCGACTAATTGGCAATGGGATTACATCGGTGCCGATATGTTATATAATCCCAATGCAGAAATTAGATTTAAAATAATGAGTGATTGTGAAAGAACTTGCATTGCAAAGGCTTGTGCAAGTATGGTTGTAGAGAATTATTGAACGAAGGAGGTAATAAATTATGAATAATAAAAAGTATACTTGCGTTGTCCGAACTTACATATTAGATGTTATAGAGGTCGGCGGACTAGTGGAGGACTATTACCACGTCTATACGTGTGATAGTCGAGGTACAGACAGTTCAATTGTTTTAGGTAATGATGTGATGGAGATGGATTACTTTGACAACGAAAAACAAAAGGAAGACCTTGTAGAATATCTGAGATTATTAGAGCACATGGGCACAGAATATAGAGAGGTTGTATAATGAATAAAACATTACATAAAATCTCAGATAAATTAAACAGTCACGACTCAATAATTATGGCTTGCTCTACTTTTGGGTGTAAATATATCCTAACACTAGAAAAAGGATATAATTTATATTGGGTTAGAGTATATGAAAACGGAAAGTTGTATAAACAGAAGGCTTGGGTATATTGCTTAGATGCAAGAGAAGAGTTTCTCTGTTACAAAAGAGACTTCCCTGAACTCAAATATAACAATTATGACGGAGGATTAAAGCATTATGTACACAAACAATAAAGAAGTAATTAAGACTTTCGCGGAATTTCTTAAAACTAATTTCAACCATGCAGATATATCTAACTGTCGAGAAGTTAAGCCTAACTACTATGCACTATCAAGACTATATCTATTTAAAGAAGATAGGCTATGTGACTTGGTGGAACTAGGAATAAGTAATGTAACTGAAAAGAATTGCGATACAAAGTTTGAAAAGTTATTAGATAATACTTTAAACTACATGGGAGTATAGATTATGAGAAGAATAACATCAGAAGACGTTCCATTAAAGTTTGATTTTGATAGATGGAGTAATTCGTACGAAGTAAGGAATAACAAAGGATTTCTAATAGAAATGTTAAAAAATGATTATGACGCAGTTAAGTATCTTACAGAAGTTATAGGGATACCTAAGAAAGAAGCAGAACAAATAGTGAAAAGTACGTTCTTTGCAGGGGTAAGCAAGCCATTAATATAAAGGGGTCCAATAAATGAACATAAATAAATGTAAGACTTGTGTATTTTTCGAACCGTTTTTTAATAGCTGTAATTTATATCAAGAAGAAGTTTATTTCGGTGAGGAAGATTTTAATGTAATGCCAGTAAGCGTTAAACAGATAAGCTGGTTAGAATGCGAATATATAAAGAAAGCAGGTGATTAAATATGACATACAAATATGAGATTAAATACGATAGTTATGACGCAGTGAGTGATAAATTTATAACTAAGATTGAACTGGGTGACAGTAAGATATTTGAAAATAATGAACGTATTAAAGATATTATCAGGGAAAGTAATGCAACAGTAGACAGGCAAGAATGGCAGTCAAAGTATAATAGCTATGTAAACTATGACTATCAGCCAAAGGTTGAAGGATATCTAACTCAATACAGTTTAAGTTTTAATAACGAATATCAAAAGGATTATTTCTTCTACTTATTGGATAAATATTATTTAGATTTAAACTATTATGAAACTATATACGAGTTAGAATCTTGTGTTCAAGCAGGAAGCAAAGATGATAGATAAGGATAAAGTCAAAGCGGACATATTAAGAAAACGACAGCAAATACTTGTACATTCATGTTTGTATTATAGGTTTGATACTAACTTAATTGAGGATTATCAATACGATAGAATAGGAAAATCACTAGCGGAATTGCAAATGAGGTATCCTGAATTGAGCAAAGAAGTTGAATACAAATACAAAGCGTTTGAAACGTTTGGACAAGATGGTTGTTACTCTGGTTATAATTTGCCAACCTCAGACCCTGATGTCGTAAGGAAAGCTCAGCGACTAATGGATATGGATACCAGTAAAGTAATTAAAGAAATCAAAAAGGACTACATAAAACAGGTAATAGATATCATAAATAAAGGAGTAATTAATGAAGTCGACATACACAACGCCATACGAAGATGAACATAGCATAGACTTAGAAGAATATAACGCATCAGATTTTTTTATGGGAATGGCACTAACTATAATATTTTTAATTTGCTTTTTAATTTAAGCAGAAAGGAAGGACGAGATATGGAATATATTATAGCTTTCAGTATTGCTTGTATACTAATATCTGCAATAACAGGATACATGTACCAAGCAGGTATGAATGAACTATTTGAAAATTACCGTGAAATAATAGAAATGATGAGGAAACTTAATGATGAACATAATAGACAGTAAATTAGTATTTAAAAAAGACAAGCTATTAATTAGAAGAATGACAGAAGCAATAGTTTTGCATCACTCTTGTAGTAAAGGACAGACAGTGCAACAAATACATAGAGAGCACCTAGGTCGAGGGTGGAACGGAATAGGATATCATTATTACATACGACGTGACGGCTCTGTATATTCTGGTAGACCACAGTTTGCCGTTGGCTCTCACTGTCAAGGATATAATAAAGATACGATAGGGATTTGTTTCGAGGGTGATTTTAGAAAAGATAAAATCACACAATATCAAATTGTAGCTGGTAAGGAACTTATCGAATATCTTAACAAGAGTTATGAGAAGAAACTCAAACTATTTAATCATGGAGAATTAAATGCTACTATGTGTCCAGTAATTAATCTAAGGGGAATATTAACAAATGGAAATAATTGATGTTGAAGACAGATATAAATATTTAGTTGAAGAAATCAATGGTCTTGTTATAATTAGTAGACGAAATGATTATGATTTATTTTTATTACCTGCATTCATAGAAGACCTTGAAGGTTTTCTTAAAGAGCTAAAAGAATTAAGAAAGTTGGCGGAAGATGTTTAAAGAGTTTGATACAGATATAATGGAGAAGTTTGTAACTGATTACAACAGCAACAAGAGACAACGAAGAAAGACTATTAAAGATAAATACATAACAGCAGAAGTATTTGTTAAATTAGTAAACAAATGTTCAACATTACATACCAGTAGAAAGGAGATTGTGTCTAAGTTAATGGACATAGGTATTTCAAACAATATAATAGCACAAGTAATTAACGCAGTAATACCAGATGCGAAAGCCACAAGTAATAGTGTAGCAGCGATAGTTAATACTATCAGAAAAGAAAATAAAAAGGTCGATGAGCTACTACAAGATATAGAGGAATTATGATTAGCACAGATTTATTAACGATGATTGCGATAGGATTTGTAACATTTACAGTATGCATAGTGTCTCTATCGCTAACATGGGAGATTTTACAAGATGGCGACTAAGACGATTTTATTGTTAGCTGACGAAAAGGCGTTAAGAACTGAATTGAAAAACAGAGATAGAAATGTTCCAAAGATATTGTTTTGTTTTGGTAATAGTTTTATTAGTCATCTTATTCAGGCTAAGACACAGATAAACAGAAAAGAGCGAGTGCCGTCACATGTAGCTATGATATACGGTGATTACATATACGAAAGCACAACTGATGTCGCTAGGGTAAATAAAAAAAGAATACCCAAAGGTGTACGCCGTTGGATGTTGAAAGACTTTCTAAAAAATGAAAAGAAAAAAGACACTCAATACTATCTTGTAGATTATCCAAATATGGATTATAACAAAATGGAAGATAATATTCATAGACCTTATGGGATTGATTACATTCTAGACTACATGCTAAAAGATGGTAGTGATGGTGATGGCGATGGCTTGATATGTTCTCAGTATTGTAATATAGTTTGCAATATAATTCCCGATAGAGAATGCGTATCACCAGCGGAATTATTTAGGGAGTTATGTTATTAGACAAAGCCCGACAGGGCGCAAGGAACGGAGTGACTGATGTTTTATAAATTAATAATAGATGAACAGGGTAACATTGAAGTAGTTGATAGGGTTGACCATGTAAAAAGAAATGATGGTTATATCTATGCAACTGAAAAAGAATTTGCATTACTTAATAAAAGAATAGTATTTAATTATAATGATGAGGTAAAAGATATATGCTAGTATTATTTTTGAGTATGTTAACAGGAGCAATTCTCGGAAGCGTTATTATTCTTATTTTAATGGAGATATTTTACAATACTATAAGTAAGTGAAAGATATATATTAATTTGAAGTCTGACAAGGCGTAGAGAGAGACTCTCTCCGGCACTATAAGACCGACAGGTCGGACACTACTCTTTTAAAATGCAAGTCCTTGAATTTTTATTCTAGATTAAAATAGCTTAAAACAAGATAAAGGAGGTATTCCCCTATGGATAAGGAATATGAAACAATTTTTAAACAACTAATACATGAACGTGATGAGCTAAGAAAATATATAATAGATATCTGCAAATCACTAGGAATAAACAGCGAGCAGTCTTTACTAGGCTCTAATTGTTTGGAATTTTATGCCATATTGACAGCAACAGCTAAGAATAGGATAAAAAGATATGAACAAGCACTTACTGAAATAGGGAAATTAATCCCTAAATTCGAGTCTTCTTCTGGGTGTGATTATGGTGATTTTGATTGCGAAAATTGTAGTGATTTAGAGGAAGATACGGTCTGTGCATATAAACTCAAAAAAGTAATTAAAGGCATCATCAACAAAGCGAAGGGAACTCAAATGACAAAATTGTTTGATTTAGCAAGTAAAATAGAAGAAACTGGCTTGTTTAATATAAAAGCAATAATGCGCGAGTACGGATATCTCCCATTCTATGACGACCTAGTAAGACATTGTAAATCAAGGAATTCCGCCGTAAACTACGGAATAACTTCTTTTGGTTGGAGTGGAAGTATAACAAAAGACGAAGCTATTGAATTTCTTAAAAAGAAGTACTCAAAATATATAGTAAATAATTCTTAACAAAAGACTTGACAATTAAATAAAAATAGTTTATACTATATATACATACGCCCTATCGGGCTAAAAACTGGGTGGAGTAACAGCTATTCATAATCATATAAATTCCTTTCTTTATTTCTACTCCTTAATACTACACGATAACCTCCACCCTTTTATTTATTTTTCTTTTTAGGAGTAAGAAGAGGAATAACGATAGAATAACATAAAACCTTAGAGGAGGATTAAAATAAATGGCAGAAATGAAAAAATGTGAAGCTTGCGGTAAAGAATTCGAAGCAAGAGGTGATTGGCAAAAAGTATGTATAGACTGTTTCAAGGCAGGACATGCACCAAAGCCTGAAAGTAAGGCAGCATCTAAAAGAGAATTTAAAACAGAAGCGAAAGCTACACATAAAAAAGATATTGACGCTACAATGTTTAGAAAAGCTTATGATGAATTGAAAGCAGAGTTTGCAGATGAACTAGATAGCGTTAAAGAATACTTAGGCGGTTGGACTTCGACATTAGTGATTAATAGAAGTAAATAATAAGATTTAAGATATAACAATCTCTAAACAATGGAACTTTAAAATTAGGAGATTTGATATTATGGATGAGCCATTAAACATTGATTTTATATCAGAAATAACTTGGGCAAATTATGAGATTGCAAAGGAAACTGAGCGAATTAAAGAGCTAGAACATCGTGGAAGAACAAACAATACTAGAACTAAAAAAGTTAATAAAGGATTTAGAAGTAATCACTAGGGTTAATAATCTATTATTAAGTAGATTTATTCTAGAATTAGGAACTGTGCGTAAGGATTTGGGATTACCCAAAAGATATACATTTTTTAGATTTGAATTACTTCAAGAAGAATACGATAAGTTAGTTCAAGAATTTGGGAAGTATGAAACAGATAAAGCTTTGTATCGCTTAGATAGAACTTTGACACAGAATAAGCAACAATGTCCAAATAACATAGGGAAGTATATTCGAAACAGATTGAAAAAGAATAGGCTAAGTCGTGAAGAAGCAAGTCAACAAAAACCAACAGAATAATAAAAAGTATTTATCCAGATGTCAATATTATGGAAAACTTATTGACTGGGATTACGTTGAGCAGTGTATGGTTTTGAAATTTGCTGTCTATGCAGTGACTGAATATTACGGAAACACTTCCACTGTAAGAGTATATGTACCGACAGAAATGGAAGACGATATAATTAACGAATTATTTAAGGGAGATAATTATTTTATTATCGCTGCACCTTATAGAGTTGCATTTAAACAAACGTATAAATACAGAGTAGATTTGCTCTTAAATATATTTAAAGAGATAATATAATAAATGGCTAAGAATGACAAAGGTAATGATATATATAGTATGATATTAGAAATAGTATTTAATCTTTCGCCAAAACAGGCAGAGGGATTGTATGCTTATCTCTTACCACGATACACTAAAAGAGCTAGGAGTAAATTATACAATGCTGACGGAGAAGAAGATATTAATGGAAAGATAAGACTTCTACCATCTCAATATCAGGCAATAAGAACTAAGTATGGCGATAATTATATGCACAAAGCCTTTAAAGAATTAACCAACTACATTCTATTCTTAGAAAAAAATCAAGACATTCCAAAATACAAACAAAAGTTAAAAAAGTTAGAAAAAGAAACGCATAATATGATACTAGCCTCTGATGGTGGTTGGGTATACAGAAAATGTAAAAGCTATGCAGTGAGCGACCGAGTACCAGTAAATGTCAATCCGTTTTTAATAGATGACTTAAACACAGCTCGATTATATATCCAAAGTTTACCAGCCAATCTAAGAGATATGCCAGATGTCCAGAGTTTATTATTAAGATTTCCGCAGTTAGTAGATGAGTTCAATGACAGAATTTGATAACGAAAAAACTAAAAAGATATTTAAACCAGTACCATTATTAGATGGTATAGAAGAAATTCGTCAGGATTTTGAGGAAAGAATAGCTCAGGGGGACGTTGTATATGGAATAGAAATTCTAGACGACTGTGTAGAAACTATCAGAAAAGGAAGTATAACCTTTTTAATAGCAAGGGCAAACGTTGGTAAGTCAAACGTTGCACAAATAATAGCACTTAACTTGGCAAAACAAGGGAAGAAAGTTTTAATATGTTCTTGCGAAATGGGTGCAGGATTATTGATGGAACGGCAGCTTAAAAGAATGACTGGTATAAGTACTAAACAATTAAGGGAACTGTATGAAAAAAGTAGAGATAAAGCTAATTACGTTCTTGACTCTGTCTTTGATAGCAGGTTCGATTATTTGCACAACGTTGATATATGCGAAACTGGCGGAGCAACAGTTAATGACATTGTCTCAATGCTTAATTGTTTCCCTGAGTATCATTATATCGTCATTGACTATATTCAGAGAGTAAGAGGACAAGGTAAAGAATATGAAGTAATTACTAACGCAGCGAGAGAATTACAAACATACGCTAGACAAACAGGTAAAGCGATGATAATATGCTCCCAAGCAAATAGAGCCTCAGAAGGTGATGCCAAGAAAGACACTACGGCTATCCGAGGTAAAGGTTCGGGGAGTATAGAAGAAGATGCAGACGTAGGTTTATCCCTTATGGAAGAGTACGAGGGAGATAGGAAGTATATATTGGCTACACTATTTAAAAACAGATACGGTGCTTTAAAAAACATAACATACAAGTATTCTTATGATGATAGACTTAATCTTGTATTACAAGAAAGAGGATATACTGGGGGCTAAAATGTCAAGCATAACTCAACTACCGAAAAGAGTAGCACTTGCGATAATGTTACTAAAAGCACTAGACCTGAGGCTTTCATTAAGATTGATACAAATGATATTATATTTGTGGAGAGAGTTCTCTATAAAGACAGAAATAACGCCAGTAATACAAGAATATAAAATATCATTCCATTACAAAGATGAAAGACTAAGCGGTTTTAAATTAAAGGATTTAAAAGAATTAATTCCAGTAATAGAGAAGTTAAAAGAAAGCAGGATAGATTAATATGGCATATAAGGTTAAGTATTATAATACATTCACGGGAAAGTCCTACTTAAACAGAGAGACATACGACAGTTACGAAGCTGCTGAGGAAGCTTGGAGAAAAGCGTTTCTCGTAGGCGGAATTCATGACGGTATAATGTATGAAGGCATTGTCTCGGTTGATAAATCCGAACCTAATACTCCTGATGATATTAATGAGAATAAAAAAGAACCAGTATACGACTTGACAGACGATGGAAGGGGAAAGAAATATGACAGTGGCAAATCCATGGTAGGTGCGCTATGTAGAGTTTTCCCTCATGCATTATTAGGTATAGGACAGTGTATCGAGTTTGGAACCCACAAGTATCCGAAGCCCGATAATTGGAAACTGGTAGACGGAGCTTTCACACGATACCAAGACAGTATGATGAGACACTATTTAAAATTCCTTGCTGGACAAGATAAAGATAATGAAACTAATTTATTACATTTAAAACACATGGCATGGAACGCCCTTGCTATATTAGAATTGTATTTAATGGAGCACAATGAAGAAGATTTGTTTATTTAATGAGAATAAAGGACTTGCAGCTAATATAGCTGCAAATAGGCTGCATACCGTACGGTCTATCGAAGACAAAGAAGATATCTTTCAAGATGCTTACGTCGGTTTAATAATGGCTGCCGAACATTACGATGAGACAAAAGGAATAAAATTTTCTACGTATGCTTATCGAGTCATTCAAAGAAAATTAAACGAGGAGACTAATAGGAAACAAATGGAAATGGGCAACATTCATATATGGAGAAATAGTAAATTAGGAAGTAGACCCGACTTAAAGCCTGACCTTATAGGCGAAAATCTTATGCGGACAATTAAGTACGATGAAGACATGGATAAAGAAATATCTTTAAAACGAAACAGAGAACTTCTTCTTAAATATATAAACAAATTACCAGAAGATATAAGAATAGTTTTGGAATTATCTTTTGGATTGAACGATACTTGGAGGACATATACCTTGAAAGAAATCGGCAAGATGCTTAATTATACCCAACAAACAATTTATAATAAAAAAAAGAAGGGTATAAAGATGTTACAAAGTTTTTTAGAGCGTGAGGGGGTACTAGATGTATACGCTTAACGATGCAAAGCTAGACTGTCTAAGGGAGTTCAAGAGTCTCGGACTCGAAACTCCTAGCCCTCTGTGGTTAGATTTTATCATTAAGTTAATCGTTGAAGACTTTTATAAGCAACCATTTATTCTTGATGGTTCCTTGGCTAATATCGGACTAGGCGTGAAAGATGATGGAGAAATTCCTATCAATGATAAGTACGCCAGAGATATTATTATTAATGGAGTATTAGGAGTTTATTATACAGATAAAGACCGAGACAAGATGGAAGATTATGCTTATAAGATGATGGTAATATCACAAGAATACAACGAATTTTTAATGGAGGAATATGATATAAATGAGTAAATCAAAGAAAAGAGTAGCTCCCGAAGGGGCGATAAAAGTGTATACTATTAAGTTTGATTTCGCAGTAACAGATGTAGAGGCTAGAAGATTTATCCATAAGCCTAATGGAGAAACCTCGAAGGCATTAAAGAAATATTTGTTTGATACCCTAACACATGTGTGTAAGCAAGTTGTAAAGGACAGTGAGGAAAAAGCAAAAGAATTTCAGGAGGAATAATAACAATTGTAAAATTATCTTTACAAAAGACTTGACAAATAATTTATAATCGTTTACAATTATAAGTGGAGGTACTTATATGAGTAAAAAACAGCGAATGGGATATATTATTTCAATAGACGGAAAAGACGATTTTGAGTTTAATCTTGATGATGAAATATTAGTATTCGACACTCTTGAACAAATTAAAGAATATTGTTCTACTAACAAAATAAATATGGACAAGGTAAATGTTTATTCGATAGAGTTGGAGGCTTAATGAAATACGCTCTGTTAGATTATGACGGATATGTTTGTAAATCATTATATGCGGCTATTAGCTCAGGAGATATAACCGAAGCTCCGAGAATACTAGAAGAATTAACTCAGTCAGCAATATATAGGACTCATAAATACTTCGACGATTTACCAATAGAAGTTATTAAGGTAATGTCAGGGCATAGCTGGAAGAAAGACGCTTACCCTACTTACAAAGCCAAGAGAAAAAAGGACCCTAGGGTAAAAGAATTTAGAGATTGGGTACTGGAAACTGATGACAGTGTTCTTAAAGTAGAACCTCTTGAAGCTGATGAAGTCTTAGTCATAATGCATGACTATCTAACTAATTACAATCTCGAAGATTGTATAGTCTTCTCTGATGACAAAGATTTACACTACGTTACTCTATTAAATTGCAAAATAAATACTACTGAGGAAGTCGATATTAGATATGATGAGAATAAACTATTCTGTCAAATGCTAGCAGGTGATAAAGAAGACTGCGTCGATGGTATTGATAAAGTAGGAATGAAAACCGCTGATAAGCTTCTTACTCAAAAAGGTGGACATAGCTTAGAAAATGTAATACAAATATATAAAGATAAAGATGTAACAGAAGAAGAATGTAATAAGCAGTTGAATTTAATCAACCCTATTAAAAGAGAGTTCTTTCAAGATGCAGATAAGATGTTGTACGATATCATAGGAGCGACATTAATAAATAGAGAGATACCAGAAAGAGAATTATTGGATACATTAATCAAATATCAACAAGAGTATATAGCTGAGGAGGTACGCAGAATATATGACAAATAGAATAACAAAAGATAACGTTAGTAAATTTATCGAAGAAGCTAGACTTGAACACAAGCAAGATGTTAGAGCTAGGGACGTAAAGGATTACGAAACCATGTTAATGGAAATGATACGAGAAGAATTTAAGGGAATGTAATAATGAAACGAGCAAAAAATGTAATTGACATAGAAGCCAAAATTAGCAATGGATTGGTCATAATCGGTTCAGACATACACATTCCTTTCCAAGATGATAGAGCGGTGGCTTGTTTTGTGAAATACTGTAAGGAAAAACAACCAGAAGCAATCGTTCTGAACGGGGACGTTCTAGATATGTTTATGCTATCTAAGTTTACAAAAGGCGAAGGCAGAAACCCTCTTGAAGAAATTACTATGTGTAGAGGTCTTCTTGAAATGATTAGAAAAGCTTGTCCAACTTCTGAGGTTTATTACGTAATCGGGAACCATGAGAACAGGCTAGAAAAATATGTTCTATCAAAAGCCCCTGAGTTAGCATCTCTTATTGAAGATGTATTCAGTATAATAAAGACAGAAGATTTTAAAATCAGAGGCTGTGCTAGCCTTACCATAAATGACAACTTCGTGTGTAAGCATGGGACATTATTAGGAAATAAGTCTGGTCTATCTGCTATAAAAGAGATGGAGAATGCTTATATGTCTGGGGCTACGGGGCACACACACAGACTTTGCAAGTATATAGCAAGGAAATCTGGAAGAAAATTTGTTTGGTTAGAGACGGGCTGTTTATGCGACCTTAACCCAGAGTATTGTGTAAACCCAAATTGGCAAGCTGGATTTGCTGAACTCAAATTTAAAGATGGTAAATTATACCATTCAAGAGTGATTGAAATTGAAAAAGGTAAAATTCTAGAATGAATGTAAATGACATAGAAATAACAGATAATATGATAGATGCAGTAGTGTCAGCTCAGTTATATAGGGAAGACCCTATTGATAATCTACGTAGGGCAGGTATTCCTAAAATAACTAACCTAGAAGTACAAGCTCTATATAAAAGAATTATAGAGTCCTCTGATTTCAATGACAAAAAGAAAGCTGCTATTGATTTACAAAAAATGTCACTGGTTGAAGACGACGTTGATACTATGATGTTATTCTATAACAAGCTACTTAAAGATGCTCAACGAGAAGGTAAATATGAAGTAGCTGCTAGGATACTTAAAGAGATACGGGAATTGAAGGCTATCGAAAATGAGCAGATGAGGTTTGAAGTTATAATTACTGTTAGAAAGCCAGACGAGGAAAAGAAATAAAATGTGGAGATGTTTCTGTGATAGAATAAACGAATGCGGAATGCTTGAAATAGACTGTTACGATTGCCCTTGCCTTAGTAAACTAGACGAAGATTTCTATAAAAGTATAGATATGTTTAATAGACTACTAAGACTTAATACGGACACTAGTGATTTAAAAAAGCTTTTCTGATATCTTGACAAGTAAATCATTTTATGTTACAATTGAAATAGGAAATATACCCCTATGTTATCTGGGTTAATATTATTCGCAGTAATTATTATAGTTTTATTAAAGGATTAGCAATCAATGTATTTATACCCTTACAAAATATTTACTATATCAAAAGATAAACGTACTTGTAATATAGAGCAAGGGCGATTAAAACCTGTCGGTATATATGATATAAAAAAAGTAAATTATATCGAAGCAAGAGACATTGCAGATAAACACGAAGTGCAAGTATCAATCCTCCTCGGAGACATTGCTGACAGCGTAAAACTTATATGCTTAGACTTAGACGATTGCTTTACTCCTGATGGTAAAATAGAACCTTTGACAAAAGAATTTCTGAAAGAATTTTCTAATGAAGAATATGAAGTGTCAAGTTCTGGCGAAGGTATTCATATATATGTTTTGACTAAACTATCCTTAGAAACATTTATCGTAAAAGAAATGGAGGGGTGTAAATCCTTTGAATGCTATACTAACAAACGACATATTGTTACTACGACTTTTGATTTTGAAAACACAAACTTGCAAGTCGGGAAGCACGACGAATTCCTCAAAAGATTGTACGAAAAGAAAGAAATTAAACGCAGTCAAACATCTATGAAAGATGATGTTAAACTTGTTTTTCAAGGGGAAGAATTAAAAGGAACCGATAAGCAAGTGGAAAATCAATTGTTTTTCAGAGCTAATGGAGACAAGAGAACACCTGTTCAAGATATGTACCAGCTAAGAGGATTAGGATATAAAGACCCTATGATTATAGAATGTATAGATGCTTGCCCTGATGCTGTGGACCAATCCGCTCATGATGCTAAACTATTAAAGAAATTAGTTTATTACTTCTTAGATTTTGATGTAGCGTGGGATATGGCTAAAAAGACTAATTATTATAAGGCAAAAGACGATTTTCACAAAAAGAAATTTGATAACCCTGTGTACAAAGAAAGAACTAGAAAATTTGTAATGAGAGGTTGGAGATAAACAATGGGAATATCTTGCGAACAATGTAAAGAAAGAGTTGCAGAATTTTTTAGAAAAGAATTAACTGCTGAGGTATATGAGATGTGCCTTATACACATGGTAGGTTGTGATAATTGTCACAAATTCTATTCTCGCTATGCTAGGGAAAAAGGCTATACGTTTGATTTAGCTCAACGCCTAATTAAGTTCTCTAACAGAAGAAAAGACTTGGTATCTCCACGGACACCAGACAGGATACAAGAACTCAAAAGGAAGGCTAATAAAAAGACTGTTGGACAATTCTCTTCTTCATGTCTACATGATAGATGGACAAGAGCTGCTATCAGATACGACGTAAGCGAGCTAATGCAGGTACAAGCATTCAGAGACTTTGCAATAGAGTACGACCCCGAATACGATAGTGGTAATACTGACTTCGGAGAATTTTATAAATTCATCACTAAAAAAATATGTCAAAAAATAGATTTATTGGAAAGATGTTTAGATAAGGAATGTCAATCATGCGAAACTTAGGCAAATATGACTACATTTTTGTAGATATAGATGGAACTATTATTTACGGTTTTTATCAACAGATAATGCACCATACTTGGAACTGGTTCAGAAATGATATTATAAGTTCTTTTCTGATGTGGTTACAAGAAAAGTGTAAATTCTACAAGGTAAACCATAAATTATTATATCAGTTAATAATGGCTGATGCTTGGTATGGTTCTAAGATAGTATTCTTGACAGTAAGAGCTCCTCATTCTAGTACGATGAGAATGTTAAAGGATATCATGCAAGGTATAGAATTTGAATTAGTAGAACAGGGTTCAGATTTTGGATACATGACAAAGTCTAACTATATTAAAACATTTAAAGAAGCAGGCCATAAGTGTATATTAATTGATGATGATTATAATAACAGAATAATTGCTGACGATTACGGCATAGATGTATTAGACCCTGTTGGAATGTATGAAAAGAAGGTAGGATAGATTGAGTAATACTAAACAAACTACATACGAATTATTACCAACTCAATATAATTTTCTCTTTGGATACGACCCCGATAAATTAAAACAAGACAGCGTATATCTTGATGTTAGTCTATATCAAGGGGGGTTCACTTGTAAGAAAGCTAATGCTGAATGGCTGAGTCCAACTGGTTGGAGACGACTAGATGAATTAACAAAAGACGATTTGATGGCAGTATACCATAAAGATGGTAGTATAAAATACGAACACCCAAGGGAAGTTTTCAAATGGGACGCTGACAAGTGGTATGAATTCCATACCAGAACATTGCACCAAATAAACTGTCCCAACCATAAAATGTATACAATCAAAGACGGTAAAGAACATGTTCAATCAATGTCTGAGTTTTACGAGGAACACGAAATGAGTAAAAACGGGCATAGAGGCAAATTTATAACTACCTTTAATCAAGATGGAATAAAAACTGGCTTAACAGAAAATGAACTTCGTGTGCTAGTTGCTTATCAAGCAGATGGAACTAATGTAAAATGGGGTTCAACGTACAATGCTAGATTTCACATCTGCAAACAAAGAAAAGTTAATAGATTAATAGACTTATTAGCTGATTATAAGACAAAGGTTACAAAACAAAGTGATGGGGATACTTGCATATACGTATCACTCCCAGAAAAGTTGAAGTTAAAAGTATTTCCTGCTCACTGGTATCAACTAGACAGCTCTGAATTGGAAATAATTGTAGATGAATGTGCTTACTGGGACGGTTCAATAGGGAAACATAATTCATATTATACATCAATAAAAGAAAATGCTGACTTTATTCAATTTGCTGGTAGTGCCTCTGGATATAGAACTACGATATTTACAAGGACAAGGCCTAGTGTGAGTGGTTCAGGGAAACCTGTAATAGAATATAGAGTAAACTTTAATACAAATACTACCCCATCTCTTCATGCAACTAGAAATAAGGCTGAAATAAAAGTCTATGATGCGAAGGGAGGTGATGTCAAGTATTGTCCGTCAACTTCAACTGGGTTGTGGTTATGTAGAGAATTTAATCTTATAACCGTAACGGGCAATTCTTGAATGTTAGGTAAGACATTTTGCGGAAGTCTTAGAGGGCTATTATTCGCTCTTAAATGGGCTGGGTGTAGAGGGCTCGTAGGAGCTGCTTCTCAGGATTTACTGGACGGTACTACCAAACAGAAGTACCTTGAACACATGGAAAATATTGGACTTAAAGAAGGTGTTCACTGGTGGTACTCAGATAGAAAACAGACTATCAATTTTATTAATGGTAGCACTATAAGATTTAAGACATTAAGTGATTGGACTCAATTCCGTTCTACCGAGTTTACTTGGATAGAAATAGAAGAAGCTTCTTTAATTGACGAGAAAACTTTCAAGGAATTAATGGCTCGTATCCGTCAAACTAAAAAGGAAGACTGGGAGGACTATTATAGATGTATGTTTTTACATACCAACCCACAAGGCAGTAGAGGTTGGATGTATAAGAACTTCCATAACCCTAGGACTAAAAATAAGAACTTTCGTGCTGTAATCGCAGCAACTAGGGAAAACGTTCACCTAGGAGAAGGTTATGCTGATTTACTAGAAACTATTTACAGCTCAGAAGAAGTTCAAGAATTACTTAACGGTATTGATTGTGATTACGACAACACTATTGCATTCCCTAACTTTAATCAACAAAATGTGATCGACGACTTAAAATACGATAGTAGATATCCACTAATCCTTACCTGTGACTTCAACTATAACCCTATGTGCTGGTATCTT